>FLOH01000850.1_pt1 | contig 54616 bp, 49 predicted proteins | sample 756751 | NCBI WGS metagenome assembly FLOH01 (sample SAMEA4026879, study PRJEB14308) | marine metagenome | biome: coastal water; material: water | depth 74 m
AGCGTGTCGAGAATTTAAGGTGATCTCGTTAAACACCCTTAAAAACAAATAACTGCCAAAACTAAGCAGTCTGCTGACGCTTACGCACTCGCTGCGTAACCGATAAATCAGCCGTCAGCCCAATGCGTCCTCGAATTGGGGTCTGACGTCGCTAGGGGACTCACCAATCGTCTCGGTTACGGAGACAGGCGGAAAACCAAACAGTAACTGGGCTGCCACCGCAAAGTGCTGCACATAGTGCGGGGGCCGAGACAGCGATAGCGCAGCTACACACGTAGAAGGACGGAAAAATCCTGCACGGACCCGGGTTCGATTCCCGGCATCTCCACAAACTAGGCGTTTCCCTCACAATACACGAGGGAAACGCCTTCTTTTTGCCCTCATGCAGTGGTAACGCCGTGTTGTAACGTTGGATGGGCCCCAGTGGTAACGTTGCCGCTATGGGCAGACGCGTCGCTGGTGATGGTGGTTTAACGCGTAAGAAACGGCGCTGGACGAATAAGGAAACAGGCGAAATCACCGAACATGCATATTGGGAAGCGTCAGCTGAGATCGCTGTAGAGGCCCTACCCAAGGGTATGAACCGCAAACGGGTGACTGGATCAGGTTCAAGCAAAACTCAAGCCTTAGAGCGTCTAAAGGTCAATATGGACTCCTTCACCAAAGGGGAGGCTCGAAGGGGCAAGACCCGGCTGTCTGCAAAAGTCACCCTGCAACGCCTTTTTGATGAATGGGACACCAACAACAAGTCCGGTGCCGTCAGTTCCACCATGGCGTGGAAATACGAGGGCTACTTCAAAAATCATATTCTCCCAGCCCTGGGTACCCGTAGGCTGGATTCGCTCACTGAAACGGATTTAAACCTCTTTTTCAACCAAACTTTGCCGGGTAAGACTAAGCCCGACGGTGGTCAGCTCCTCTCGGCTCCTTCACGGCGAAACATATACATGGTGCTCTCCGCGTGTCTGCAGTTCGCTGTCAGAAATAACTACATTGCGGTTAATCCATTGCGGGCGGTCAGAGCACCGAAAAAAGCAAAACCCACAGATGACATTGATGTAGTACTTGCCGACTCTCGAAGGCTTCTTGACGCGATTCAGACAGGTAAACATCCTGACGAGGCACGGTGGCTACTGGCATTTCTAGGGCTGCGCCGCGGAGAACGTTTAGGGGTTTCGTGGAAAAACGTTCGTGGACTTGATACTGATAACCCAACTTTGGTTATCAACCAACAACTTGCGTGGGACAAAGGCACTGGGCTGCATCTCAAGCCACCCAAGAACGGAAAAACCCGCATTATTCCTCTGTCAGAGCCGTGGGTATCTGCACTAAAACGCTATCGCAAAGTGTGGGATGCGTTGCCCAGTAATCCTCAATGGCAAGAGCCCAAAGAGGAATATAAGGACCTGCTATTCCTGCAAAAGAACGGTTACGTGATTGACCTCAATGACGATAATGAAGATTGGAAGTCCATGCTCAAGGGACTCTATATCGAGCCTTGGCGGGCACACCTTGCCCGTCACGTCACCGCCACGATGCTCGCAGAACGACCACAAGTCCCCATTTCCACAGTTATGTCGATTCTGGGTCATAACACGGAAGCCATGACTATTTATTACTCGCACATCGGCTCTGGCCGAAATGCTGAATCCATTCGCGATTTTGGTGAAGCGATATCGGGCAAAACTTTGCCTGCGGGAAAGATTCAGGCCGCCAATAAAAGTTGATAACTCTCAATGAGCGCATTTATGACTTCAGCGTCGCTGGCATCCCGTGCAAGGCCGAAGAACTGATTGACTAGCGCGTCGAGTTCTTTGTGTGCCCACAACAACTGATCGGGAACCACGTCGTACAGCTGGGTCAATGATGTCTCCAAGAAATGACCCCGAGAACGCAACACAGTGTTGGCTGCTGACTCCAAAATCTCCTTATTCTTGCGCGAAAGCGCAGGGGCAGGAAAAGAGTTGTAAGCCTGATAAGTCGTCGCAGTTGGAGCGTTACTAGAAACCACCTGTGTCCATAGCCAAAAGGCTTTGCTGCTCAGCCAGCCAAAAGTTGCCCCGCTATCGGCATCAATTACAACGAGTGAATCGAGAGGTAAAATATCTCGGTCATAAGTCGATACGGACAGATAATTTCGGTCACTCGAAATCTTCTTTGGAATAGCGAGGTATTCTTCTGCCTGCAAAAAACTAGCGAGCGGCCTGTCCAGTAATGGGTTGTGCCTTGTTGTTGTATCGCCAGTCAACTTTTGGATGAGTTCGGAAGCTGCTACCGCCGGCGGTAAAAGTCCACGAATGCGTACTGCCCATTTAGTTCCGTGGCTTGTCGATATTTTTGTGACATATTCATTCGTCTCGCCTGGAGAAATCGCCAAAACCGAGGCAAGAAAAGACTCGTCAATTGGAAGGATCCCAATAGCACCGGGTCGAGTTCCCAAACGAGCCAAAGGCAAATGATGAGCCAGCGGCGTCCGCCTACGACCGAAAGTCAGAGTCTCCACAAGTTGAAACTTTAGTCCAGGGACAAGCCGCTACCAGGGGATGTAGAAAATACGCACGTTTTTGTTACCAGTGCCAGAAAGGAACCCAGCAGGGGTTCAGCAGGTAATGGGTTTCTAGGAAAAACCTTGAATGGCCAACCACCAGCCTCACCACCAAAACAGGATCAGTAATGCATTCAATAACTCCACCGGGCTTCAGGCAAAAAAACTTTGCCGGTATCCCTGGACGCTCACGCGACCACGCCACCCATGCCCCCGCACTGGAGACCCCGCCCATGTGCGCTAGTGAAATTTCCCCTATTTGACCCCTACCTGTTTTCGGGCTGGTGATTGGAGTTGAGGTATGTCGTTTGTTCTCCCGCCGTCGTTGGACGGTGGTGCTGCAGCTCGGTCGTCGTGATCGACGACGCTACCGAACCTGGCGAACAACTCGCGGCGAGCGTAGGGGCTCAGCTACTAGTTAGCCTTACGCAAGCATTTCTTGTACTTCTTCTTCTTGCCGTCCTTCTTGTACTTCTTCTTGCATTTCTTCTTCTTATTTTTGGAATTATCTTTAGTCTCCTGCTGGCTGGGTGCCACTAGCGCTGTGGTTACATCAGCGATAATTGGAGCTTTAGGTACACCCGACCAGCCTGCGGGGGCGTTAGCTGTTGTTGCGAGCTTACCGAGGGATACATACGAGCTGTTGCCAGAACGTATGTAATTGTTTACACCAAAGGATCGCTGATCATTCGGGGTTTTAGACGAGAACTGGGCCTCGTAGTCGTAATTGCAGGAATCATCAGCTACGAAGTTCAGCAGGTAGTAGTCACGGTCTGACACCAACACATCGCTGAAAGGTGTGAACTCGCTGGACCATCCCTCGAAAAGTAACGGGGTGGCAGCATGTTGAAACAACGTCTGGGCGCCGCTGGGGAAGTTCCCTTCAAAATCGTTCTTCCAAATATTGCTCTTCCACTCGTTAAAAGATATGTCAGCAGCAGTCACAATCGAGGGTAAAGCGTACCCTGATTCTATCCACGAATCTTTGACATTACGAGTAGGCCACCCAAGTGCAGCCACACCGTCAACATAAGCTCCAGCCTCGTAAGCAAACAAGGAATAGTTTTTGTCGTAGTACATGCCCTTAACGTGGGCCTGGGTTGAATTAGGGTTAGTGTTACCGCCGGAGGAGGAAAACGAACCAATAACGGGTCTTGTCAGAGAGTTAGTGTGCCGGATGCGTGTGTCCTGCCAGAAGGTTGGCTCAGATCCGACACCAACACCCAAACCCACTTGCACATGTCCTGCCATATTGGAAGTGTCAACGTACTCAAACGCGATGCGACCGCCGGTGACAGCAGTGACATATGAGTAAGCGGTGGTCAAGTCTCGCACAAATTCAGGTTTTAGTTCCGCGTCTTCTGGAGCTGTGGTGGCAGTCCAGTAAATAGGGCCTTCACCTTTAGCGGCACACGGAACCAAGTTGTAGCTAAACGGTTTATTAGCATTGTATTCAGCAGCTAGGTAGTCAGGAACTACTTGGACACGCTGGGGGAACTCCACGGTTGCTGAGGCTGGCTGAGCCAGCAAAGATGAGGCAGCAAAAACTGCAACGGCGGTTGTTAGCATTTTATTTTTAATGTCGTAGGTGTCTAGGTTCATTGTGTTACCTTCGGAAGCACGCAGACGATGTCGCCGGACATTTGGCCTATGCCATCGTTCGTCAAACCGGAGCAAGTAACACCGTCGCCCATCGTTGTAGTGACGGCACCAGCGGCGACTGCGAATGCATCCACATTGGTAGGCATGTCGGCTGCGTAACCGACTGCAACCGTGAACGCGGAACCGTCATAGGTGGTGTCAACTGACACGGCTTGGTTGAGTGCTGAGTCAGCTTGGACCAACTTGCCAAGCTGGGAGTAGGTTTCCTCGGCGAAATAGAGGACAATATCGGCGTTTGCCTCAGTAGTTGCTTCGGCTGAAGTTTCTTCAGTGGTTGCATTGGCGGTGGTATTGTCGCTACTCGAACATCCGGCGAGAACGGTCACGCCTAAAATGCTGATTGCGCCAATCGCTGCCAATTTGTTCATTCTTTTCACTTGCACTCCTAGGTTTGGGCCCATGTGGTGCGGCTTAATTTGGACGCAAAGAAATAGCCCTCGGTTCCACTAAATCAGTCGATCAAGTTGCGTGACCCTATCCGCGTGTCGTCCACCTTCAAACGGTGTAGAGAGAAACACGGCTAACGCTTCACGGGCAACTGTTGGTTCACTCACGCGGCCACCAAAACAGGCGACGTTGGCGTCATTGTGCGCTCGTGAAAGCTGTGCATCATCTCCGGTGCGAATGACCGCTCCCCTAATCCCCTGAACTTTGTTGGCCGCCATGCAAATTCCTTGCCCACTTCCACAAACGGCAACTCCGAATACAGCCTGACCGGACGAAACGACCCTGCCAAGCTCTGCACCAAACTCCGGGTAGTCCACTCGTTCTTCGCTAAACGCTCCGACGTCGAAGACCTCATGGCCCATTTCGAGCAGCCAAGCACTCAGCGTGCATTTGAGTTCAAAACCTGCGTGATCACTCGCTACGGCAACCTTCACGTCCCACTCCTGTTCACGAGCTGTCTCGATTTGGGATAGGTTTCACTTTCCCGGTACTGACATGACAGTATCTCGTCATGAGCCAATTCTCCTCGACCACAACATCAGCAAATGAAAAAGTGGTAGTTGTTGTCGGAAGCCTGAACACTGATCTCGTTGTAACTCTGGACACCTTTCCGGCTGCCGGTGAGACTGTATTGGGAAGTTCTTTCGAGCAAACAGTTGGAGGAAAGGGACTCAATCAGGCGATTGCCGCAGCTCGGCTCGGCTCCACAGTCGCCATGATCGGTGCGATTGGCCAAGATCAATTTGGCGTAGCGCTCGCGGAAATGCTTGACAGCGAGGACATCGAATCATTCGTTACTAAGCTACCGAATAGCAGCACGGGAATGGCAATCATTGAAGTGGAAAGTTCCGGGGAGAACCGGATTGTCGTTATCTCTGGAGCAAATGATTTACTGACCGCTGAGAGCGTCGAAGCATCTATGCGCGAACTCTCACTGCACCATCGCATTGGCGTAGTCCTGACTCAAGGTGAAATCCCCGTTGCGGCAACCGAACGTGCCCTGCAGGTTGCTAAGGAACTTGGAGCAATCACGATTCTTAACCCGGCGCCGGTTCGAGACTTTCCGCGAACCGTATTTCAATTTGTCGATTTTTTGATTCCCAACGAACTTGAAGCCCAGGAACTCTGCTCGCTGGAAGGGAATTCATGTAAGTCGATGCTTGATTTTGTGGAGATCGCAACGGGACTTGTCGAACTTGGCGTTGGTACTGCAATTATCACCCGGGGGGAGAAAGGCGCGGTGTGGTCAACGGCCAATCAATCGGGTCAAGCCGCCGCATTCCGCATCGTGCCCGTTGACACGGTTGCAGCGGGAGACTCTTTTTGCGGTGGGCTAGCCACGGCCCTGAACGAAGGGCAGCCCTTGAGTGAAGCTCTGCGGTGGGCGAGTGCCGCGGGAGCTTTAGCAGCAACACGAAAAGGTGCAGTGAGTTCAATCCCGCATCGAAATGAAGTCGAAGAGCTACTCATTTAGTCGAAGGGTTGATTACGGGGCAGGGAATCCAACCGTTACGGGGTTTCCATTGCGAGTGATTGTCACGGTTCCGTCTCCAATTTGAACTGGAACGCTTTCCGCCGCGCCACGTGGAACAAATACGGTCAACATAATCTGTTGCTCGCCTTTACGGGGAATGATCGATGACCTTGAAAGAACTGTTCCCGGTGCCTTTACTCCCCAGTCGGTTGTGTGCCAACCAACCGATGAACCATTAGATGCTGAGCGTAGATTCCAATCACCGACACCGGCCTTAATCACGTCCACCTTCTGGTCACCAGAAACAAGTGTGAGTTGGCCGTCAGTTCCTTCAACACCAATCCCTGGCCCAATTTGCCAACGCTGAGTAACTTCACGGTTCTTGTAGTTCTTGCGGGACTTCTTGGGGACTTTCACTTTGCTAGCGTTGACGTAATCTGCCACAATCAGAGCGTCGCTGCCGCGGACGTAGGTTACACACCGGGTTATCTCAGTCTTGGTCCAAGCTTTGTCAACCAGGCAGGAAAAATCATCTCCTCCGGTTGCTGAATCTGATCGACTCTTTGTCTTTACGACACCTTTCCACCGGCTGTATTTCGTATTCGCCACCGTGAAAGTCGAATGCGCTGCTCGCGTCTTCACAAATGACCGAAGTGAACTTGAGTTATAACGGTATGGACCAGGGTCTGAGATCCATGGCACACCACGCGAATAGAAGGTGACAGAACCACCATCGTCATGGGTATGAGCGGTTCCGGGCCTGGAACCTTTATATCGGAGTGAGTAGAAACTGTCGGGGACACCTGAACCACTTGGAGCCCAGGAATAGCGACCGAAAATATAGCCACCGTCGTACGCCGTGAAAACGGGTGATGGTGGCGCTCCGGTCGCCCCTTTCGTGCGCAACCAGTCAGCCCGCCAGTCACCCACCCCAAAGTTGTTGCGCAGTTCTACTGCTGCCGTGTCACCGAGGGATTCAAGTTTGAAATCGGGTCGCACGGCCTGGGCAACAAATGCATACAGCAACCCGCGCAACTGTGGAATTGGATCGCCTGGAATCCCACACGTTGCAGCAGCCGACTCCACTTGGGTCAGGAGTTTTTCCATATACATCGCGTAGTGGGGTGAACCTTCAACGTCGCTACCGTCGTCGTTGATAACGCCGCGCGCAACTGCGACGAGGTGGTTCCATGCGGCATCGCGCAGGTTCACGTCTCCCACCGAACAAAACACTGCCAAGGCGCCAGTTTGTCGCACAAGATCTGTATTGTTCGCACCAATTTTGATGTCAGATCCACCACGGTAGGACTTCCACATTGAAGTGGCGTCACGCACTGCCGCCTGTTGAATGATTGGGTCTTGCAATGTCTGCCAGGCGCACGCAAGAGTCTGGGTTCGTAATCCACCATAAATTGAAGCGTTCACCCAGTAGGACCGTTTCTTTTGGTGGTCGTCAATCCACTGGTACATCAGGTCCCTGAAGCGATCAACCATTGCCTGATTTTGCTTGTTGACTCCCCGGAATAAAAGCGGCAGCGCCCAGTCGAGTGAATTGATATGACGATTGCCCGAAAGGTCGGCTGAAGACTGGGAGCGCCAATTCGGATTCTGCGTCAGGGTGTAAGTGCCACCTTTACCCAAGTCAACTTTGCCTGCCATGAGCATCTTGGCTTCGGTGCGCTGCTTCTTCACCGACATGGGAAAAAGGGAGGTGCACCAACTTCCCAGCTGGGTCGGCAGTGTTGGTGGCGCTGGTGGGGCTGGCGCAACTGGGGCTGGAATCACTTCAGGAGTTGCCGCTGGTGTTTGCGGGGTACCGGGAACTTCCTCGGCATGGGCAACACTGCCAAGAGTTGACATAGCAATAGCAGCACACACCACGACGGTGGTTGTGCGCGCTGGGAGAAGTCGACCTCTTGGTCGCAGCGACCACATGTGATACATCATCACCCGGAAGGGCTCGGCTAGGTCAAACCGGGGGTCGTTTCCAAGGTCCCCACCCGTTCATTCGCTGCTTTCATTGAGGGGGACGCTGGCCCCAGCACCCATCCAAGACTTCCCAGCATTCCCGAAACCACCGGTTTGATCACACTCAACGGAATCGTTGGTAGCCCCAATAATTCGCGCTGATACGCGGGCATTGTGGCCGCGGCCCCTGCAAAAAGCATGCTGTACGGACCCTTTGCCGCAAATGGAACAGGAGCATTACGAACAAACTTGACGGTGCGGGCGGCACGTTCTCCACCACACAAATCTGGCCGAAACGCATTAAGTTGATCCTGCAGTTCGTCAAAACTTCTCGGTGGATTATCAACACCAACCATCTCACCAGCTATCGCCCACTCGCGCACGTATTGATCCGGTCCACCGGGAATTGCTCCACCCCACACCATGTGGGTGGAAAGAAATGAGTCCGCAAACGCTACGTGAACCCAGCGCAACAGGTCTGAATCCGTTGCCGTGTAATCCCGGGATTCCCCTCGCGAATCAACATAAGTCCCATTAACTTTTCGATGCATCCCGCGGACTCGCGCGCATTCACGTTCGGCCATGGTGGTGTCACCAAACGTAACAACTGTCAGCCACTGGGTTGTGCCTGCCAAACGGCCAAGAGGGTCCTCTTCATAGCGCGAATGCTCGTCCACTCCGGCGAGCGCGCCAGGGTGCAGGGCCTGCATGAGAAGGGATCTCACGCCACCGACAAGAGTGGGAAGGGAACCGTGCACCGCCCACGTTGCAGAACCGGGTCCAAAGAATCCCTTGTCGGTCCCAGAACTCATTTGGGTGACCCACTCTGGCGCACCGTCGTCGGCGCCGGAAACTATCCGGCGAAAACCTGTTGCTGTTTTTTCACGCGCGAGTGCGAGGAGATTAACCACGGTCTAACTGTGCCCAATAAATGCGAAACCCGCACCTTGAACAAGGTGCGGGTTATGAACGCTATTAGTTTAGATTTTCTTCGTTGCGAGATACCAATCCTTAATGTCAAGTTTGGTGTCCTTCAACCGTTCATCTAGTCCAGCTTGTGTGCGAGGCGCCCCGACGACAACGTCGTCGCCTGGCATCCAGTTTGCGGGGCACGAGACACCCTCGGAATCAGAAACTTGAAGTGCGTCAACCAAGCGGATGATTTCGTCGATATTGCGTCCCGCGTTCGGGGTATACACTTCACCTCCACAAAACAGAGCTAAGCCCGCTGAAGAGGAGGTGTCAGCGGGCTTAGCCTGTGCGGGGTCGATCAGATAAATCGTTGTGTATCAGTGCCTGTATTTAATTTTGGTCGGCCGCTGCCAATGTCAACGGGACCGTCAAGGTTGCACCGTTACGAAGTACCGTGAGTTCGATTTCCTCGCCCGGCGCATTGGCGCGAATCGCAACGATCAGACCTGTTGAATCGCTGACCAAATTTCCGTCAACCTTGGTAATCACGTCACCCTCTTGTAGTCCAGCTGATTGCGCTGGTGAGCCATCGGTAACAGCGGCAACAGCACCGCCGGGACCCTCAAAGCCCATGTCGAGCTGAACACCGATAATGGGCGTTTGCGAAGTTCCCGTGTTGATTATTTCGTCGACAATTCGTTTGGCCGTATCGATCGGGATCGAAAAGCCAAGCCCGATACTGCCTGAGGCATCACCCATGCCGAGTGTGGCAATTGCCGAGTTGACACCCACGACCTCTCCCGCGGCGTTAACAAGCGGACCACCGGAGTTACCCGGATTAATTGCTGCATCCGTTTGAATCGCGTTGATATAGGCCAAGTCACCTTGCCCACCAGCTGTCACGGGTCGATTAAGAGCGCTAATAATTCCCGATGTCACAGTTCCCTGAAGTCCTAGCGGTGAACCGATCGCGATGGCAAGATCACCGACATTAATTGCATCCGAGCTACCAAGTGTTAATGCAGGCAGGTCTGTGCGATCGACTTTGACAACAGCTATGTCGTAACCGGGGTCAGAACCAACAAGTTTGGCACTCGCTGTCGACCCGTCCACAAAAGTTATGTCGATAGTGCCATCGCTACCAGCGCCACCAGCAACGTGATGGTTAGTAACGATGTAACCGTCAGAACTGACGACAAACCCGGTACCCGTTCCTTCACCCTGCGATCCAGAAACATTAAGTTGAACAACAGAGGGCTGGACCGCTGCAGCGACAGCGGCGATCGAACCGGCAACAGGTTCGACTGATCCGCCTGTAGAAATGGCTATTGACGGACTCGAATTGTTTTCCGCAACGGTATAACCGACAGCGCCACCAACAGCGCCACCAAAAAGGGCCACTAATGCGACACCGGTGATTAGTAGTCCGGTCTTAGATTTCGCCTTGGGTGCTTCGTTGAATGGTGCAGAAAAACCTGGGTTGGTATTAAATGGTGGGATCGTGTCCTCACTCACCAACGTGCCAACAATCATGGTGTCGCCCGAAACAAGGTTCCCTGGAGTGGGATTTGGCGTTGGATTCTCTGGCGTAATGGTCATGTAATTCCTCCTGTTCTAATTTCTGTGACCATTAGAGCGAACTAAATCCATTTTGGCTCCACCAAAATCCCGAATTGGCCAAGTCCAAACACGATCTTTACCGTTCGCTTACAAAACTCTCCAATAAAATTCCAAGGCAATCCGCGCAGCTAGACTTGAACTGTGCGCGAAGTGAAGAGTCCCATTGAGGTAGGTCAGGCGCTCGCCAATGGAAATCTGGCAATTCTGCCCACTGAAACCGTTTACGGGCTTGGTGCCGACGCGGACAATGAAGCAGCCGTTGCTCGAATCTTCACAACTAAGAATCGTCCTGCTGACCACCCTGTCATTGTTCATATTTCCCACAAAGACCACATTCACTCGTGGGCAACTGACATCCCGGAATATGCAATTGACCTTGCAAACGCCTTTTGGCCTGCACCCATGACCTTGGTGCTTAATCGGCTCCCGCGCGCAGGCAACTACCTCACCGGAGGACAGGACACCATCGCCATTCGCGTTCCTGCCCACCAAGTTTTCCAGGAAGTCTTAAGCGCCCTCGCCAAAGAAAAGCAGGATCCGACTGCGGGAATCGCCGCACCAAGTGCAAACAGGTTCGGCAGCGTTAGTCCAACCACACTCGCCCATGCAATAGAAGAATTGGGCGAATACCTCACCGATCACGATGTTGCATTAGATGGAAGTAGCGCAAGTATCGGAGTTGAGTCAACAATTATTGACTCAACCGGGAGTGAACCAATCATTCTGCGACACGGTGGCATCACCGCGGAGGACATTGAGACAGTTATTCAACTTTCAAAAAGTGAAAGTGACGTGCGAGCACCTGGCACGCTCGCATCTCACTACGCACCCAAGAAAGCACTCCGCCTAGTAACGCAAAGTGAATTGTTGAAATCACAGCCAGGAGCACTCATTGCAATGAGTGAAGTTGAAACGCCAATTGGTTTCACCCGAATCACGTCACCTCAAACCGTAAATGACTACGCGCGGAGCCTTTATGCTGCACTGCGGCAAGGCGATAAATCAAGCGAATCAACTATTTACGCGGTCCCGCCAATAGGCGGTGGTATCTCAGCCGCGATCCGCGACCGCTTAAACCGCGCCGCGACCAAATAATCGCGAGAGAACTAAGCCCAACCCAATTCATGTAGGCGCTCGTCACTTATTCCAAAGTGATGTGCAACTTCGTGGATCACCGTGATTCCCACTTGGCGCACCACCTCTTCATCAGTTGAACACCTGCGCAGAATCGGTTTGCGGTAGATCGTGATGTGATCCGGCAGGAAACCCGAGTACCCCGTTCCACGCTTTGTTAGTGGAACACCGTGATACAAACCCAGAAGCCCGGGTCGCCCCGGTTTTTGTTCTTCAACGAAGACCGCAACATTGTCCATTAAGGAAATTAGTCCTGACGGAATCGTGTCCAGGGCCTCACTGACAAGCTCCTCAAAGTGCTCAACCGGCGTGTCCATCACTATGCAACTCTCACATGACAGGGCGGCGAGTGCCAACCGAGGTGCCTCCCCTACACTTTCCGAGTTGTACCAGGTCCCCATCGTCTAGTGGCCTAGGACGCTGCCCTTTCACGGCGGTAACGCGGGTTCGAACCCCGCTGGGGATACGGTTTCTGTACTCTGGAGATCACTAGTTTGGCCCCGTAGCGCAGTTGGTTAGCGCGCCGCCCTGTCACGGCGGAGGTCGCCGGTTCGAGCCCGGTCGGGGTCGCTTAGTTCGGAGAGATCCGGACTTGTTGGCCAGGTAGCTCAGTTGGTACGAGCGTCCGACTGAAAATCGGAAGGTCGACGGTTCGATCCCGTCCCTGGCCACCTCAGACTGTAGAGATTTGTGAGGGGAACGCGCCGGTTCGCTCGGTTGAGAGCCCCGGTTATCCAGAGGCGGCCCCTCGCAGCCCCTCGCCGCTGCTCCTTCTCGTATGACGTCGGCCTCGATCCCGGAATACTTCCAATGTCATCTTGTACATCGTCCACACGGGAGGTAGGCTCGTCACGTGCATGATCCAAGCTCCGTAAAGCGCCTGAAGGTTCTTGCGATGGCGTCGCTTGCCGTTCTCGCCGGCAGCGTCGCAATTGCAGGCCCCTCCCACGCAGCCTCGAATCCTGCCCTCGTGCACTTCGACACCGTGTACAACGGTGGATGGTCGTGTACCTCATCTGCATCCTCCGTACAGATGAATCCAGGCGATTCGCTCACACTCACATGGTCGAATCCCGCACAGGCAAGTAGCGCCTTCTTTGCCTTCGACGGGCCGACCGGCCAGTTGTATGTCTCCATGCGGACCGACAGAAGCAGCCAACTGACATTGTCCACTCTCGGGACGTACCAATCGGACGCCGTTCTGAATTTCGGATGCTCTCTTTCCATCTCCGTTGTCTCCGAGCCTGTGGATCCGCCTGAGGCACACGATTACCTCCAGCAAGTTGGTATTCCGCTTTCCGGGGACTGCTCCGACGTGCCGAATTACGTGGGACATCTTCCAGGCTTTCCCATCGGTGGATGGAGCAAGTCTTGGGCGTTGTGGATCAACGACGGACTCGGAGGACCCGTGTGTACGCGCGAGGTGGAAGGACGACCGGACGGAACGATCGTCCTCATCGGCTAGTTTCGAGCAGAGATATTTCGACCGGCGCATCGCCTCAGACGCGCTATCCGCTTGACCCGTTCGTTGAACAATGATGTTGGCCAACCCCTCGGCACCCCTCGCGGTGGCTCATCTCGGGGGCGTCGTACTGGCGAGGCCGTTGTCAGGCGCGCTCGGTTTCGCTCGTGTGGGGCGGGATCAGACCGTCTGGAAATCGGAAGGTCGACGGTGCTGCCCCCGCCCCTGGCCACCACAGAATGAAGAGATTCGTGAGGGGAACGCGCCGGTTCGCTCGGTTCAGAGCCCCGGTTATCCAGAGGCCCCCCCCCCGCAGCTCCTCGCGGCGTTCCATTCGGTTTCTCCTAGCACTCGGTCGCAGGTGCTGATCGCCGCTCGCATATCGCCGTCGTACACGTGCGTACACGTTCGCGTAGATCGTCGCGTCGTGGCCGTGGGGGCCCGCGGCGACGAGGATGGGGACGCCCGCCGATGCGAGGAGCGACGGGCGTGGGGTTCGATCCACTGCCCGAGCGGCCCCGATCTCAACTAGGCGGATTCGACTCATCGACTGTCCAACCCTGCACGTGACTGAAACACTCCGGTGATGAGGTCGATAACTCGCCGCTCGTTGCTCGGCGGATCCCTGGCTGCATCCGCTGGGCTGATCTCGGCATGCACGCAAGGCGATGGAGAACTTCCCGGGCGGCTGTCGAGCCTCGATGTGCTTCCTTCGGCGGTGCGCGACAAGCTGGATGCGGCCATGAGGAGAGCCGTCGCCGCGGTCCCGGCCTCGGGATATCCCTTCGGAGCCGTGCTCGTGGGCGCTTCGACCGGCGAGGTGATCGCAGCCGCGGGAAACCAGACGACGTCTGGAGACCCCTCCGCCCATGCTGAGGTGGACGTGTTGCGGCAGGCGGGCTTGGCCGGTGTCGATCTGACGTCGACCCTCCTCATCACGACCGCGGAGTCCTGCGCAATGTGTGCGGCGTGCGCAGTCTGGGCTGGTGTGCAGGGTGTTGTCTACGGCACGTCGATTGCCTTTCTCAAGCAGAGCGGGTGGGAGCAGTTGGACATCACCCAGCCGCAAATCGTGGCGACCAGTTGGCTGTCGATGCCCGTGGTGGGCGGCTACCTTCGCGAGGTGACCGATCCGCTCTACTCGGACGGGCCCCCTGCCTAACCCGGCGTGCCCCACCGTCGGATAGTCGAACGCGGGTACGCCGTGGCGGCTCAACAAGCGCTTTCAGGGAATCCAGTCTCGACCGAAGCGAATCAACGAGCGGAAATCATCACAGCGACGGGGAGACGACCACTTCTGCTTCACAACACTCCGTGCCGGAATCGCCGAAGTTGCACAATTCAAGAACACACAAATGGAGTCGACGGCGGGCCGCCGACTCCAGGACGATCAACGAAAATGCTCCCAGCCAGGGGTTGGGAGGCTCGGTCGCACGGCGCAACGTCATACAAGGATGTCGTGATGAACAGCGAGAGGCCGTCGGTGCCACCGAAGGCGACACTGGTCGGATTGGTGACGGGCAAGTCGATCTTGCCATCGAGAACACCGGCGGGTGAGTAGCGGTGGACAGCGGAATCCCGCCCCACGGCGAGCCAGAGGAACCCATCGTTATCGACCGTCATCCCGTCAGGCCAGCCGATGTTCGAAAGATCCGCGAATACCTCCGATTGATCTGAGACCTCACCCGTGGTGATGTCTACGCCGAATCGATACACGATCCCAACCCCGGTGTCGGCGACATACATCCAACCGCGTGCTTCGTCGAATGCGGGACCGTTCGCAATCGTTATCCCCGACACAACCCGACGCACCACAAGATCCCTATCAACCGAGTAGAGGGCACCGTGACCGGGGCGACGGTCATACGCCATGGTGCCCACCCACAAACGCCCCGTGGAATCGCATGTGGCGTCGTTGCCGCGATTCTCAGGCATATCTGATTCGAGATCGACCAGAGGATCCGTCGATCCAGTGATCGCATCGAACGTGACGATCCCTCCGGGCAGAGCGAGGAGAGAGTCACCCCTTGTGGTTGCGATAACGGCGCCCACATCCGTTCCAACATTCCAGGATTGATCTTCGCCGGAGGTCGGGTTGAAGCAGTGCACGCGATGACCGGTGATGTCGACCCACCACAGCCGCTGGTCAAGCGTGCTCCAAAAAGGCCCCTCAGCGTGCTCGGCCCCCACGTTCAAAGCAAGTTCAAGACCCACTCCACGAGCGTAGTGCTCGTGCAAACACTTCTACCGAACGTGAAATGTTGCCCAGACATGTCTGGATCTCCCCAGCGGTTGGCGGGATACTGGTCGAGAACGCCATCGGGCCATGCGGGCCCCATCATCCTGAAGGTCACCATGCGCAGGACGCTTGCTGGTGCAGCCACTGCCCTTGCGGTTCTGGCTGGCGGGTTCGCAGCCGCCCCGGTCGCCCAGGCCGCGGTCGACGTCTCCCTGGACAAGGTGACCGTCGCCCCACCGAAATCGGGAAATAGGGCAAACGTGATCGTCGTCGCCACCATGGCGCAGCAGGAGTACGCCAACATCTCCGTCGACGTGACGCTCCAGGGCTTCAAGGCCATGAGAACGTTCCCGTTCGGCGACGGTGCCTGCCCTAGGAGGGTCGTGCAGGTGAACGCCCCAGCGGAGGTGTTCCAGTGCGGCTGGACCCAGAACGGCAAGGACGCGACCCTGAACATGGCCATCAGCGGCACGTTCCCCTCGTCCAGGTTGCGCATCAAGATCCGCACGTCCGCGGTGAGGACCCCGAGTGCGCCCGGTGACTATGCCGTGACGCTGTCCAGTTGGGCCTTCTCGCCCCTCACGACGTCGGTCACCATCAAGTAGCGCAGCTGGAGCCACCGGTGGGCGGCCTCCGGAATCGAGCCCTCGCATGACGCCCGAGGGCGCCATCACCGGGAGTCATCACCCGTCACTCGCCTCCCATATCGGGGATCGACTCACAACCGGGCACTCGAGGTGAGGGTGCATCACGCAGCCCGAGTCGATGCCGGTGCCCGACCGCCGCCGCAGCGACTCCGCGAGCGACACGGGACCGGACGTCACACGCGTGAGGCTTTCGCGATGCGTTCGCGCACGCCAGTAATCTGCCAGCATGGCAATGGAGAAGGTGACGTCCCCTGGTGTGGTGGCTCTTCGCTCTTCGCGCTCAGGTCAGTTCTCTGATCATGCCGACACGAGTTCCGGTGTTGTCACCCGCCCCTCATTGTCGTCGCTGCTGGTCGTAACGAGGGTCATGGATCGTTCGGAGAAGTAGCGCCTGTCGGCGGCTGCCCATTCGTCGTGCTGCTCGACCAGGACCGCTCCCGCCAGGCTCAGCAGGGCCTCCGGATTCGGGAATACGCCGACGACGTCGGTGCGGCGCTTGATCTCCTTGTTCACCCGTTCGAGGGGGTTCGTCGACCAGATCTGACGCGTCGCGGGATCCGCGAGGTCGAGGATGGTCCGTGCTCGCTGCGCCGCTGTCGCCGTCTTGCCTACTGCCTTGGCGCCCTCAAGCGCGATGACCGCGAGCTCGGGAAGTAGGTCGTCGAGTGCCTCGTCGATGATGCGGCGCCGGTAGGACACGAATTCGACCTAACATATGGACAGTGTTCTGTTTTACAAATGGACGGAATCCAGCTTGGCAATCGGACGAACGGTGGTCGACGCAGTCATCGCATCGTCTTGACCCGCCGCCGAAGGAAGGTCAGGCGGGCGGCCGCCCCGCCTCGGCGCTGCTCATCACGTCACCTTGACCTGCCATGACATAAAGAGTCGCATGAGCGACCTATTTTGCGCACCCGTCATCCCCTGCTTCACCGGGACTCTAGTTCAAGGGCGTTGTCGCATATCTGGCGCGCGTGACCGACAGAGACTGGCGGTTGGGGCGCAATCCGAGACTCACGAGGGCACGACGCACGCTTCGGTGTCAACCAGCGCCCACTATCGCGGACTTCCGTCAGTCGCTCGGTGATGCAAGTTCGAGCAGCCAGCGCCGGTAGTCGACCGACACTTGATCGACTCCCTTGATGTGCAGTTCCTCGCTGAGGTCGATCGGCAATTCCTCTGGGCGCTGAGACTCGACCACCACCCGATCCTGCTCCAGGATCACCCGCTGAAACTCCACGAACTGCTCGTCCTTCTCGGGGTGAAGGTCGTAGTTTCGCGAGCACCAACTGAAGGTCCGGGATTCCTTCCGTCCCACCGGACAGGACGCCATGAACAGCAGGAAGCGGTGTCCGTCCTCCAGCGGTTGGTCGAGTTGCACGCTGTACGGCATGAAGATCGTGTACGTGCTCGGTTGACGCTGGATCGGGGAGTCCGATTCCCCGCCATCGGGGGAGTCCCCCTTCAGTGCGTTCGGCACTTCCTCCACACCCAACTCGAACGCGATGGTGTGCTCGCCACGCGTCACGGGATGGTCAGGGATCTCAGGCTTGTCCGGATTCCCGAGCACGCCTGCGTGCACGAACGGAAAGTGAGAGAAGTCGATGAAGTTCTCCACTCGGCGGGCCGCGCTGCTGTTCCAGTCATACAGCGGGATGCGCACAGTCCGATAGTCCGAGTCAGCCCAGGCTAGGTACTGCGGCAATGGGAACAACGCCGGAGGCTCCAGGCACACCCAGACAAGGCCAGCAGCTTCCTCGCACGCGTACTTCTCGACCCGTGCCTTCCGCGGGATACTGCCGTCGGGTCGCGACGGGATACGCACGCACGCACCGGAGGAGTCGAACCTCCATCCGTGGTAGGCGCACTGCAACTCACCATCGATCACAGTGCCCAAGGACAAAGCGGTACCACGGTGAATACACAGATCCTTGAACGCAACGACGGTGTCAACAAGCCGGACCACAACGACGGGTTCGTCCAGAAGTCGAACCGCCAGGGGCGCTTCGGTGACGTCGTCGGCGTAGGCCACCGGATGCCACATGGCCCGAGATCGTCGATACAGCGCTTCCTCTGCGTCCTGATCGAGACCGACACCCATTCCGGGAAGTTAGCACCGTGCTCGTCGACCGGGCAGGTCGGCTTGCCTCGGCAGCACCTCGCTTGTGGGCCGTCCATTGAGTCGGGTTACTCGTACAAGACCTGCAGATCTCACACAATTCCCGAGGCATTGGGGTCTGCTGCAGCAGTCCAAGCGAGTCACTCGGATGTGCAGCCGATCGCAGGTTTCCATCGCACGGCCCGCGGAGTTGCTCTTGACTGAACTCCTGCTTCATCTCGCTGACGCGACCACAATGGCTCCGTGACCATCGACCGTTTCGAACGCATCGCCGGTTGCCTTCTCGGCGGGGCCATTGGCGACGCTCTCGGTGCTCCCGTCGAATTCTGGTCTCAGGAGCAGATTGACCAAACCTTCGGCCCGGAAGGCGTTCGCGACTACCACCCCGTGATCTTCGGGAACGCCCGCGGTATCGGCCTCATCACCGACGACACCCAGATGACCCTCTTCACCGTCGAGGGTCTGCTCCGCGCCCTCATGCGCTCAACCGCCAAGGGCATCTGTCATCCGCCCTCAGTGATCCACCACTCCTACCTGCGCTGGCTCGCCACCCAGATCCACGACACACCGCCACAAACGAGCGGGAGTGTGGGCGCCTTGGACCCTCCCACGTTCGACGGTTTCCTCGTCCTTGAACCTTGGCTCTACTCCCGACGTGCCCCCGGCACCACCTGCCTCACCGCCCTCGAAGCAGCCCAAGCCCTCGGCGACCCGGCAGTCAACAACTCGAAGGGCTGCGGCGCTGTCATGCGATCAGCACCCTTCGGCCTCATCCCCATGACGGACGCCCCCGGCCTCGCCGTCGAGTGCGCGGCCCTCACCCACGGTCACCCCACCGGCCAGCTCACCGCAGGAGCTCTCACCGTCATCATCGAGACCCTGATGGGCGGGCGACCCCTCGCCTCCGCCGTCACCACGGCCCAGCACTGGCTCAGCGAGCAGCGCGACAGTGACGAGACCTCAAGGGCTCTCGCCCGAGCAACGGAACTCGCCGCCTCAACCACCACCACAGCCCACCGCAGCAACATCAACACACTCGGCGAGGGCTGGATCGCCGAGGAGGCCCTCGCCATCGGCGTCTACGCCGCACTCGCCTACCCTGAGGCCGACGAGATCCGAGATGCCCTCTCCCTGGCTGTCAGCCACAAGGGTGATTCGGACTCCACAGGATCGATCTGCGGCAACATCCTCGGTGCCCTGCACGGATCAAGGGCACTGCCCACCGATCTCGTGGCAGACCTCGAGGGGCACGACACGATCTTCCAGCTCGCAACCGATCTGTGGTCGATGACAAACGAAGAGCAGGAGTACTCGAGCACCGAAGAGTGGATCGACAAGTGGAGCGATCGCTATCCAGGCTGGTGACACCTCATGCCGCCAACGGCCGACCCTTGAACACCTCGTCCCTATGCCACATCACATGGGACGTCGACGGCAGCACCGTTCCCGGCCTTGGTCGAAGCTCGCGCCCGTGCAGCGAGTAGACCAACCCCTCCCTGCCACCGGTGGAGCAGAGCTCGCCGACCTTGCGCAGGAGATGGCGGCGGCCTTCGACCCGGCCGCGTATCCGACCCTGACGGCCTTCACCGGCGAGCACGTCATGCAGCCCGGCTACTCCTTCGGTGAGTCCTTCGAGTTCGGGCTGGACCTCATCATCGGTGGTCTTGAGCGCGCGGCTGCGTTGGATTCCGCTGGCGAGTCGATGCCGTCCTGACCCTGATCGCGACAGTTGCCCTAGGTCACGCGTCCGGGCAGCCGAACGGCCGCAACGAACGCCACCGCCGTCACTGCGGCGATGATCAGGAAGGTCTCGCGCACTCCCAATCCGGCCAGCAGCACTGCGGTGAGGGCTGCTCCCGCGGCGCCACCGAAGTTGCGCGACAGGACAAGCAGCGACGTGGCCGCGCCGACGTCCGCCTTGGCGACGACCCGCTGCACGATCAGCAGCGTGGGGATGAGCACGAACCCGGCCGACGCTCCGATCAACGTCGACGCGACAAGCAGGCTCGGCAGTGCCGCCGACCACGCGACGACGAGGGCGGACAGCACGCCCAGGCCGATGCCGATCATGACGATCACCCGCGTGCCGACGCGAAGGGCAACCACACCGGTGATCGATCCGAGCGTCATCCACAGCACCGTCAGCGGGATCACCACGATCCCCGAGTTCAGATCCGGATCGACCTTCTGCGACAAGAAGGGCAGGTAGGTCAGCATCGCGAACTGCGTCAGACCGATCAGCAGGCCGACGATGGCGGCAGCAACGGCAACACCGTGACCGAGCACCCGCCAGGGGATCAACGACTCTGCATGGCGGTGCGAGTGCCGCACGAAGGCGGCAACCAGGACAACGCCCAGGATCAGCCCCCAGATGGAGGTCCGCTCGATGCCGATGAGCAGGCTGACGAGCCCGACCGTCATCAGCGCACTCCCCCACCGATCGAACGGGGCTCTCTCCTCGCCGCTGGGCACCGACGTGAGCCGCCCGGCAATCAGGACACCTGACGCGACGATGAACGGGATGACGATGACAAAGGCCCAGCGCCAGGAGACGGCCACCAGTGCTCCGCCGATGAGCGGCCCGAGTCCGGCCGCAGCACCATAGGCGACGTTGTAGTAGACCTGCAGCCGCGCACGCTCCGCCGAGGTGCAGCGCCGCGCCAGGATCGCCTGGCCGAGGGGAACGAGACCGCCCGCGCCGATGCCCTGCACCACGCGAGCGAGGATGAGCAGCAGCAGGCTCGCCGAGAAGATCGCGAGGACAGTGCCGATGGTGAACACCGCCAAGGCCGCCCACATCGCTGTGCGCTCGCCCCGCAGATCCAGCCATCGTCCCCAGATCGGGATCGTGACCGTTGACGCCACGAGGTAGGCGGCGACGAGCCAGGCGATGGAGGTCCCGCCGCCCAGCTCCCGACCAATGGTGGACAGCAGCGGCACCACGAGGGTGGAGTCGAGGACGGACAGGGTGCCGGTGAGGATGACTCCGACGAGCAGAGGAAGACCCACCGTGCTCGGGATGCGCGAGGTCTTCGCTTCGCTCACCGCACCATCCTGACACCTGGGTCAACGACTCGACAGACTAGGCACATGAATGACGTACTGATCTCCGGCGGAACCGTCATCAGTCCCGAGGCCACCATGCCCGGCACCGACGTCCTCATCACCGACGGCGTGATCAGCCAGATCGGTCCCGGACTCGCAGGCGAGCTCTCGGGTGGCCGAGATGTCGAGCGGGTCGACGCCACCGGGTGCCTGGTGATCCCCGGACTCATCAACGCCCACTCGCACGGCGGCACCACGGGGCCGCTGTTCTCCTCCGCTGCCACGCCCCTTGGTCGAGGCGAGGCGGTGAGCAACCTTGATCGCCACCTCGCCGACGGCGTGACGACAGTCGTCAATGTGTGCGGTTTCGGGCTACCGAACGACATCCCCGAGCACGAGCTCGACGTCCGTCTGGGCACCACTCACCTGCCTTCGGCGGTGGTCGCCGCGGACGCCGTCGACGGCGCCGGGCTGGACGACACGCACCGAGCCATGTCTGCTGAGCAGATGCTGCAGGACGGTGCCCTGCTCCTCGGGGAGATCGGCAGCGGCGCCACCCTCGGCGGCGGAGTCGCGGCCTACCGATACGTGCCCGATGCCCTGGAACCCTTGCTGGGCAAGAGGATTGACCCGGCCACGGCGACCGCGCTCATCGACTCCCTCGTGGGCCTCACCAGACTCGCCGAGCCGGACGACGCAGCACTCGCGCAGGCCCTCGACGAGGCTGGGCTGCCCGCGAGCGCGCATCCAGCCGTGCGCGAGGCCATCCTCACCTACGCCGTCGCACCAGTGAAGGCGTCGCTGTCCTCCTTCGCCGAGGCTGCCGAGCTCTCCGCCGCGACGGGCCGACCGGCTGTCTTCCACGCGGCCGCACCGTCCGTGGCCCGCCTCCTCGAGCTCGCCCAGACCACGGACGCCCGGATCATCGCCGGGCACATGAACCACACGTCCTTCACCGCCGATGAGGCCGTTCACTGGTCACGGCAGCTGCGCGCGGCGGGGGCGACCCTCGATGTCTCCTCGCTCGACATGGTGCGTGCTCGAAAGCTTGCGACGCCGGAGATCGCCGACGCGCTCGTCAAGGAGGGGCTCGTAGACACGCTCTCCACTGACTATGCCGGCGGCGCCTGGGAGCCCATGCTCGGCGTGGTGCAGCACTGGGCGGACGAGGGCTACATCCGCATCCCCGAGGGCATCGCCATGTGCACATCGACTCCCGCGGACGTGCTGGGCCTCGTCGACCGCGGGCGGATCGCGGTAGGCCTGCGCGGGGATGTCGCCGTCGTGTCCGAGGCGGATGTCTGCGACGTGCGCACCGTCATCGTCGAAGGACGCGTGCACGACTTCCGCTAGTTCAGGCCTACAGGTAGTCACCCAGGTCAGCGGCCTGCACGCCCTCGAGCCCGATCGACGAGAGGTGCCGGCCTTCGGCCCAGTAGTCGACGCCGTTGACCGTGGACGCGAGCGTGATGATCGCGTCGATGTTGGGGGTCGCCAGCCCGACGAGCGAGCCCAGGGCAGCCATGGGAACGAGCCCGAACGGAACCTCCTCGGTGACATATCGGTGATTGGCGCTTCGAGGAGTCATCTGGTCGACGTGAACGGTCGTCTTGATGAGCGCCTCGTAGACGTTGTCGCCGTCGAGGGAGTACATGTCGTGCAACTGCTGCTGGATGGAATGCGCGTCAACGCCCAACGCCTGCGCCACGGCGCACCGCTCGGCATCCACGGCCTCGACCATCCGGCCCACCTGCGGAGTGATGCTGTAGGCCTTGGTGCGGTAGGGGCCCATGTTCTCCAGCCGCGACAGGTCCAGCAGCGTCGTCACGGGATGCAGCGCGTAGGCCGCGTCGTTCACAGACGTCGACAGCACATTCGATGCCGCAACGTACTGGGGGTGCACCTCGTGCAGGAGCTCCACGGCCTCCTGTGTGCGTGTGTGCGGCCACGCGGCCAGCGGCAGGACCTTCTTGGTGCCGCGAAGCCAGATGCGATCGAGTCCGTGCATCTTGGCGGCGTAGAGGAAGGTGTCGGTCTCGGTGATGAGGATTCCGTGCGGATCACGTCCGGCTTCACGCATGAGGTGAGCCAGGCGAAGCGCACCGAACTTGCCGGGCTGGATGACGACGACGAGTCCATCGAGGGCATGCTCGACGATCTGCTCGAAGTAGACGTCCTGACCGAACGCGGGGACGACCACGAAGGCCACCTCTGCGCCCCGGATCGCCGCCGCCACGTCCGTGTCGACCCGAGCCACCTCGGTGAAGCCGCCGGGCTTGCCGGTCGAGTTGGTGCCCTCGACGAGAATTCCGCCGAAGGTCTGGATCACTCGGATCTGCTCCTCGTGGCCCGGCACCGCGGCCAGGTGAACGTCGTGCCCGTCCAGGCTCATGCCACCGGCAAAGGCCTGACCCGCATTGCCCGCTCCCAGAACGGCGATCCGCATGACTTTCTCCCTCATCGTCGCGACCACCGTATCCCTGAACTGAGGCCAAGCCTGCCCGCGTGCGTAAACCGAACGTCGGCACCGTTGATGCTCATCCCTCGTGACTCGGCAGTGATCTACTGCCGGCATGCCCCTCATGAGCGCACGCCTCGACCGGCGCCGGTTCCTCGCCGCGATCGGAATCACGGCGGGCGGGGCCGTGGCCCTCGCGGCCGCCCCCGCAGTCCAGGCGCGTGGCGTGTCAGCCACCACGCGCAACCATCCGCTCTACCGAAGCGGTGCATTTCGCCGACGCATGGTGTGGACGACGCCTGACGCCACGCTGGTGGTGCTGCGCCGCAAGGCCATCCGCGCCCACGAGGGTGGGATGACCTTCGACCGCAATGCCTTCGAGGTGGTCTTCGGGCAGGCGCGCGGCAAGGAACTCGGCAGCGGCACCGTGACCATGACCAACAAAGCCGGCGATGAGGTCGAGCTCTTCCTCAGCCAGATCGCCCCCCGCCGGTACAGCGCGATCATCAACCGCCAGTCCACCCCAGGGAGCACGTCATGAGCGACCGCTATGCCGGCGATGTCTTCTGGTTCACCTCGAACTGGGACGGCTCCGGAATGCAGAACGCCGTGGCGCTCGACGGCCAGACTCTGTCCGTCGACTCCTACGGTTTTCTCTATACCCTGCTCGGCTATCTGGGGATGATCACGACGGACGACAACGACACCACCTTCACGGTTCCCGACCTCACCGCAGATGCTCCGACCGGCTTCACTGCCTACATGGTGACCGAGGGCACGTGGCCGCCGAGCAACGATCTCGGCATCCTCCGGGTGACGGACAGTTCCTACACCGGCGAGGTGGACAACTGGTCGGGGGACTATCCGCCCTCCGGCTGGGGCGCGTGCGACGGGTCGCTGCTGCCTGTCAATCAGAACACGTCGCTCTACGCCATCATCGGGCCCACGTACGGGGGGGACGGCCAGAAGAATTTCGCCCTGCCCAGCATCCCCGGATCCGTGATCTGCCTCTCCGGGTACTGGCCCCAGCGCGGCTGAGCCCCGCATCCACCGTCAGTTCGCAGCGGCACGCAGCTACTCTCCTGCCCACCGTCGGCAATAGAGGTGACTCACACATGATCGAGCTCGTCCTGAGTGTCGCAGTACACCATGAACGACACGCTGAGGATGCTGCCGGCGAGCATGGTCAGACCCTAACGGCGCCTCATGGGGCGGCGTGATGATCAGTCGCCTCGCAGGAGTGGCTGTCGCGGGCCTGGCTCTGGCCGCAGGTCTGGCGGCATGCAGCCAGTCGCCTGACTCGGGCACCACCCTCACGCCGCCCATCGTCTTCGCGCCCGGACTGGGCATGAGCGCCCTGGCCGTCGAGGTTGATGGCGACGCCTCCTTCTCCTTCCTCGTCCCGACGATGACATCGCCTGAGCTGCTGCCGCCCCCGGCCACCAGTGCGCTCGACTACTCCCAACGCAGTGGACTCCGTGCTGAGGACGTCGATCGCGTCCAGGCATGGCTCGCCCTGGACATCGACAGTGAGGGCCGGGCGTCCAACGCCTCCGGCGTCCGCGTGGCCCCGGTGTCGGTGGGTGAGGACTTTCTCGCCGAGTGCCCGCAGTACCTGCCGATGGCGAGCCTGCTCAGCGAGCAGGGGTGGGAGACGGACGTCTCGGTGCGCTGCCTGCCGTATGACTATCGGTACGCACCCGGTGACAACTCCTTCGCCTCGGATCTGCAGGCGCTCGTGACCGACGCGGTGGCGACCGCGGGCGGCGAGAAGGCCGTCATCGCCTGCCACAGCCAGGGCTGCCTCATGGCAGATCACGCTCTGCGCACCCTTGATCCCACCTGGGTGACAGAGCATGTCGCGTCGCTCTATGGATTCGCCGGCCAGTACTCGGGGTGCAGCGACTGCATGCGGTGGTCCTTCAGCCCGGGGTGGTCATGGGACCCGGACGCCCCCGACGCCTCCCCCGTCGACCCGACCTGGGTGGGGCAGATGGCCCTGGACCTGCAGACGTCCGTCTATGGCGACACCGTCCTCTACACGATCGATGAGCGCGAGTATCGGGCCGCGGACAACGCGGCCCTCCTAGCGGCCGGCGGTGCCATGGCGATGGCACGCGCAACAGAGCGCTACGCCTTGCAGCAGCAGGAGTGGTTCGCCCGCGGCGATGAGAGCGGGGTGCCGCTGCCCGTCCCAGCGAGGTTCGTCTACGGCACCGATCTTCCCACCACGATCGGCTACGCGTTCGATGCAGCACCCGGGCTTGGCGTCCAGAGTGATGCACCTGCCATCGAGGCGGACGGCGACGCGGGCGACAGCGCGTTCATGAACGAGGCACCTGCACGCTGGACAGCGGACACCGCATGCGACATGCGCGGCCTGCCCGGGGTCACGCACATGGCCATCGTGACCGATGCCGACGCCATCGACCTGCTGGTCGCGGTGGCACGCGGGGGCGCCACCGGCGACGTTCCCTGCGTGAACCCGTGAGGGCCATCTAGTCTGGATGGGTGAGCGACTCCGCCCCAAACCGACCGACGTGGACACCGTGGGCGTTCATCGCCACCGGAGTCCTTGGCCTCGTGATCGTCCTCATCGCCCTGCTTGCCGGTGAACTGAGCGCCCTCGATGCCGTCATCCTCATGGCGTCTGTCGTGGTGATCGTCATGGGCGTGCGACAACTCCGCAGCCGCGGCAGCAGCCCTCGCGAGTAGTCGAACCTCTCGTGACTACGAGACGACGACGAAGTCTCCAGCAGCGTCGACCTTGAGGATGTAGACCGGGACCACCCGACGATTACCCGTCTGCGGATCGATCGTGATCGTGCCGGTGGCACCCGCGAAGTTCTTGGTCTTCTGCAGTTTCTGCAGCGCCGGCGCGAACGACGTGCTGCCCGCCTTCTCCATCGCCGTGAACAGGACGTTGGCGGAGTCGTAGGTGAAGATCCCCCAGACACCCGGCTCCTTGTCGAAGGTCTTGCGGTAGTCCTTCACGAACGTCGCCGCACGCTTGCCGGGCATCTCCGCGGCCGTGGGCACTCCGCTGAAGACACAGCGCTGGGCTGCGGCAAGTGACGCCTCCGCCACGAAACTCGGATCCACATTCGCCAGCCCCATCAGGCAGGCGGGAGAGCTGGGGGCCGTCGTCTCGAGTGCCGTCGCGATCTTGGCCCCCTCCGGGTAGTAGGTGCTGACGTAGATCAGGCCGGGATTCGTGGCCAGGGCCTGCGCGACCTGCGCGGCGTAATCCGCCTGACCCTCGGCGATCGGTATCTGCGTCACCGTGACGCCCTTGGCAACAAGGCCGTCGTTCAGGCGATCCGCCATTCCCTGCGTGTAGGTGGACGGGTCGACGAGCATGGCGACGGACGTCGCCCCAGATGCCTCCACATACGCGAGCTCGGTCGGGGAGATCTGATTGTTCTTCGGCTGGACGGTCACGCCCTCGCCATCGGTGTCGTTGGTCGATGTCATGTGCACCGGGACGATGTTGCGCTTGAGGTAGATCGGGAGGTTCACAACGCCCACGGAGGAGTTGTAGGGACCAATCACCGCCACGGCACCAGCCTTGACCGCCTTCGCCACGGCTGCCTTGGCCAGATCGGGATTCGCCTGATCATCCACCGGCACGATCGTGACGCGTCGGCCCAGAACCCCACCGTTCGCATTCGCCTGACGCACGGCCAGCTGCACGCCGCGCAGCATGTCGCGTCCGTTGGCGGCCTGTGCACCGGTGAGGGGAGCCTCGACCGCGATGACGATGGGGCCGGAGGCAGCATGAGAAGCCGGTGCGATAGACGCAACGACGGACGCCGCGAGTGCCGTTCCCAGAAGGGTGGAGATAAGTGGTCGTACGCGCACGGGGTTCCCCTCGGTGGTGTGGTCGCCTCCTGCAAGCGCCATCGGCTTCGCAGGCTAGCCCTCGCGGCGAAGTGCACTCACACCCCTGCCAGCGGCCGTGAGCGAAAACCGAACAGTGCGACTGCTGCAGAAGTCGCGGGCAGGCGACCGGGGCACGGGATACATGGCAGTCTGCGGACTAGCCCGACCGATCCATCACCCGAGGAGTCTCCATGCAGCATCGCCCACGTCTGCTGATCGCCCTGCTGGCCGCCATCGCCATGCTGTCGCTCGGAGTCCTCGCCCCCGCTGCCCACGCCGCACCGGGTGACGCCTCCGTCCTCAAGGGGACGTGGGTCGGCACGTACTCCGGATATGACAACGATGGATACAAGAGCGGTCAGGAGAAGATCGTGATCACCAAGGTGAAGGGCAGCAATGCTCGCGGCACCTGGCAGTCACGTTCGTCCGCCAAGGCAAAGTGGAGCGCGCCCCAGCCGGTGAACCTCTCGATCTACGCCCAAGAGAACGACGACGCGATGCCGACCGACTACATCTCCGGTGGCGACGCGGAAGGCATCTATGTCGGCAAGCTCGATACGTCCGAGAACCGCCTGGTGTTCTCCTACACCTCGCGCACCATGAATCTGCTCGTCCTTACGCTTGACCTGAGCAAGAAGTGACCTGAGCAAGAAGTGACCACTGCCAATGCCGCCGCCAGAGCAACGCACCCCTACAGTGCACACATGAGAATTCGCGCACTGATCCTGGCCCCACTTGTCGCGGCTGTCGCCATCGTCGGCCTCGCTCCGGCCAGCACCGCCGCCGCGGGCAAGACCGAGATCGTGCGGGTCTATCACGAGGCCGTCCAGCCGACCTCCGTTCAGGGCAGTGGAGTGGGCGCCATTCGCACCTTCTTCATCCCCATGGCCGTCAACGGCTCTGCCGCGGACAACCAGTACCTCTCGGGGACGCTCACGACTCTCGTCGAGGGCATGCCCAACGGGCAGGAGCTCCGGGCGTCGAATCTGGTGTTCGTCTTCGGTGACGAGGCCAACCAGCTCGTCGTCGGCGGTGTCTCGCTCTACGCCCCGGCAGGGGCGACACTGGCACCGGGGCAGCGGACCATCCGTCCGGTCCTCGGCGGTTCAGGCACCTATGAGGGTGCCACCGGCCAGGTCGTCTCAACCAACCTCGGCGCGAGCGGCTGGACGCACATCTTCCGCATCAGCACCGACTGATCCACGGCCTTGTGATCCACGGCCCTGCCGTCGTGATCGCCCGTACAGTTGAATCGTGGCCGCGCTGATCCCTGAGCTCATGTCAGCCGTTGTGCTGACGGGACATGGCGGGTTCAACCACCTGCACTACGTCACTGACGCACCCGTCCCTCGGCCGAGCGCCGATGAAGTGCTGATCGAGGTGGGCGCGAGCGCGGTCAACAACACCGATATCAACACCCGTCTGGGCTGGTACAGCCGGAATCCGGATGCGGATGACAAGACGGCCTGGTCAGGATCGGCCCTCGCCTTCCCGCGCATCCAGGGAGCCGACTGCTGTGGTCGCATCGTCGCCGTGGGCTCCGACGTCGACGCCACCCGAGTGGGCGAGCGGGTGCTCGTGCGCACCATGCAGGACCCGGACGTCACCGGCACGCAGATCACGCTCGGCTCGGAGATCGACGGCGCCTTCGCGCAGTATGTTGCCGTCCGATCATCCGAGGCCTTTGCCATCGACAGCACGTGGACAGATGGTGAGCTCGCGTCCCTACCCTGCTCCTACTCCACTGCAGAGGGCCTGTTGCAGCGCGCAGGCATCAGCGCCGATGAGCGAGTGCTCATCACGGGGGCGTCCGGCGGTGTCGGATCTGCAGCCGTGCAGCTGGCCAAGAGGCGCGGCGCGCACGTCACGGCGGTCGCCCACCCGGACAAGAAGTCGACCCTGCTGGACTTCGGGGCCGATGTCGTCCTTGCCCGTGGCGTGGAGCCGCTGAGTGCTCTCGCGGCCAACAGCATCGATGCGGTGATCGACGTCGTCGGCGGTCCTGACTTTCCCGATCTGATCACCGTGCTGAGGTCCCGGGGTCGATACGCCGTCTCCGGCGCCGTCGCGGGGCCGCACGTGGATCTGGACCTGCGCGACCTCTACCTGAAGGACCTCACGCTGCTCGGGTGCACCTTCCACGAGCGCGCCGTCTTCGAGAGCCTTCTCGGCTATGTCGAACGCAACGAGGTCCGACCACTGGTCGCCGCCACCTATCCCCTGGCAGAGATCGTCGCGGCTCAGGAGCGGTTCTTGGCCAAGGACTTCGTCGGCAAGATCGTTCTCGTTCCGCCGCAACCCTGACGGCGTGCCCGACTGACCTGTCAGGATGGGCCTTCCGCCACGAACCACGACGACTCAGGAGCACCGCATGAAGCCGGAGAACATGAACCGCGAGTTTCTCGACGCAGTGCTCGCCGGCGAGGTCTCCGACAGTTTCTACCACCTCGGCATCACCAGCGACGATCCGATGATCGAGCAGCTCCGCGACGTCACCGCCGTGATCATGGGTGGCTCCGGCGGCCGCATGACTCAGTTCGCCGAGCAGTGGAGCGCCGAGCACGGCAATGCGCCGATCCTCGCCTTCCCCAAGGAGGATCGCTTCGTCGCCCGCTACACCGCCGGGGTGCTCTTCATCTCCCACGGCATGGGCATGCCCAGCGCGTCGATCGCCATGCAGGAACTCATGCGGCTGCTGTATTTCGTCAAGCGCGGCGACCTCGATGCCCTCGACTCGGTGTTCTGGGCACGGGTCGGCACCAGCGGAGGTGTCGGCCTGCCCGGCGGCACGATCGTCGTCACGACCGAGGGCCTGATGGTCGATCTCAAGCCGTACCGCCTCCTCGACGGCGGCAAGGGCGAGATCTGGTTTGACGGCCACTACCCGCAGGCCATCGTCGACGACATCCTTGCCGCCAATGCCGACTCCGGCATCCCCATGACTTCGGGCAAGACGGTGGCGACCAACGAGTTCTTTATCGAGCAGTTCCGGCTCGACGGGGCCATCCGCACCGCTTCCGCCGAGCGCAAGATGGAGTGGCTTCGCTGGCTGGATGAGAACGGCGTCCGCAACGTGGAGATGGAAGGGGCGATGATCGCCGCCTACCTCAATCACTGGGGCTTCAGCCGGTTCGCGATGGTGTGCGCGACCCTGCTCAATCGCCTTGAGGGCGACCAGGTGCATGCCACCCCGGCACAGCAGCGCGAGTACAACGACCGCTCAGGTCAGGTGGTCTTCACCTACCTGCGCACCATCTCCTGACCGATTCGGCCGACAGGCCTCACCCGGCGTGAGCCGGGACCGCCACCCGATCTCCCCAACGGGGGATGAGGCGCGCGACAACCGCACCGAGCACCGCAGCGGGCACCAGCGTCCACGTGCCCACCACGAAACCAATGATCACTCCAAGCAGGATCACGACCGGCCACTTCATCGGGGCCGTCGCGATGGTCGCCGCCACGACGCCGACAACGATGGCAGCAGGGATGGACGGGCCTTCGGGGATGGCCAACGCGATGAGCAGACCGGATGCCGCACCGACAAACATCGCCGGGAAGAACGGACCGCCGCGGAAGCCGGCGCCCAGTGACACGGCGTAGGCGATGGACTTCAGCAGCAGGATCGCGATCACGGTTGAGATGGACGTCAGGGACGGAAGGTCGGAGATCAGCTCCTCGCCCGAGGTGAGCACGAACATCACCGACTCCCCCGTCCAGAACTGCAGGAGGATGGCGGAGAAGGCGACGATGAGTGCGGCTGTGATCAGGATGATCAGGTGGGGGCCGCTGCCAGCCGAACGAGCAAGCAGGGCCGCCACGAGTCGCGAGAGCGTCACGGCCACACTGGCGATGATGGCAATCGGAATGGCCCACCCGAGTTGAGCCAACTCGATCGCTGTCGGCGTGCTGTCGAGCTGCACGCTGCCGGCGAGAATCGGCCCCACCAGCAGGGCGAGGATCGCCCCGAGGGCGCCGAGCCCGACGATCTTCTTCTGGTTGGCGGCATCGGTGAAGCCCATGGCCTTGGCGGTGACCGTGCCCACCATGGATCCGGTGGCCACGAGCGCGACCTCCGGTCCCAGCACGATGCCTCCCCAGAGGGACGCCAGGATCGCAAGGATCGCGCCGACGTAGTCCTTCGGCGTGAGCGGTGACACGGTGATGCCGCCGATCGGTGAGTGGCCCGCGTCGCCGACGAACCGGCGGATCACGTAGACGAGCACTGCAGCGATGAGCAGGATTCCGATGACGTACCAGGCTGGCGTGCTCTCCCACGAGGCCGGGATGTCATCCCAGATCACCCCGATGCCGGCATTGACCAGCAGCAGGGCGAGGTAGCCCAGCACGAGGCCGACGACTCCCGCAACCAGCATCGCGGGCAGCGGACGACGAGTAGTGGCAGATGTTTCGGCGGTGGTCACCGGCCTACCCAACCATGTACGAGAAGGGTCGCGGAGGAAGTTGTCACAGTTGTGAGACGCGCGCCACCGGCCGGCTATCCGTGCAGGAAGGACACCCGCACCTGTCGACCCGGATTGTCTCCGTTGGTGTCGACCAGCACAACGCTCTGCCACGTTCCCAGTTGGAGGCGTCCTTGCAGAACAGGAATCGTCAGGCTTGGGGAGATGAAGGCCGGGAGCACGTGATCTCGCCCGTGACCTGGGGAGCCATGACGGTGTCGATAGCGCGTGTCCCTGGGCAGGACATCCTCCAGGAACGACTCCACGTCCTCCTCTGTGCCGCTTCCCGTCTCGAAGAGCGCCACCCCCGCCGTGGCATGCGGCACGAACACGCTGCAGAGACCGTCCCCGCGCCCCTCGCAGAACTGCTGAACCTGATCGGTGATGTCGGTGGTGACGTGGGATCCCGAGTGCACCTCGATGAGGGTTGATTCCATCCCGTGATTGTCGCGCAGCGTTACGGTGAGGCATGGCCAGACCCCGAGTGAATGCCGCAGGCGGGATGGCGGCCATGCGCTACGTCCTCGCGCGCGGTCGCGACGTCGGCATGGTGGATCTCTACCGCCGACTGCGAAGCCAGAACGCCTGCAAGACGTGCGCCTTGGGCATGGGCGGCCAGCAGGGCGGCATGGTGAACGAGGCCGGACACTTCCCCGAGGTGTGCAAGAAGTCGGTTCAGGCGCAGGCCGCCGACATGGGTCGGGTGATCACCGAGGCGGACCTCGCTCGGGTGAGCATCGACGAGCTCGCCACCTTGACGAGCGCCCAGTGCGAGGCACTCGGGAGGCTGACCTTTCCGATCATCTGCCGCGAAGGTGGCACCCACTACGAGAAGGCGACATGGGACGAGGCGCTGAGTGTCGCCGCGGCAGCATTCAGCACCACCGAGCCGGAACGTACCTTCTGGTATTCGAGCGGACGCTCGAGCAATGAGGCCGCCTTTCTTCTCCAGCTGATCGCCCGGGCCTATGGGACCAACAACGTCAACAACTGCTCGTACTACTGCCACCAGGCATCCGGCGTCGCACTGACCAGCATCTACGGAAGCGGCACGGCGTCCGTCGAACTCGACGACCTCGCACGCACCGACCTGGTGGTCCTCGTCGGTGCCAATCCGGCGAGCAACCACCCCCGCCTCATGACACAGCTCATCCACCTCCGGCGTCGCGGCGGCCGCGTGCTCGTCATCAATCCCCTGTCGGAACTGGGCCTGCGGCGCTTTCGCCTGCCCTCGGATGCGCGCAGTTTCATCGCGGGTTCGCAGATCAGTGATCTGTACATCCAGCCGCACATCGGCGGTGACGCGCATCTGTTCACCGCACTGCTGAAGGGCCTGATCGAGGCCGACGCGATCGATCGCGCCTTCATCGACACTGCCACCGCCAACTGGGACTCCGCACGCGCCGTTGCCGAGGACGCATCGTGGGACGACCTCGTCACCGGCAGCGGCGTCAGCCGATCGGACATCGACGCATGCGTGCAGATGCTGGCCGGCGCCGACAGCGCAGTCTTCATGTGGGCGATGGGCCTGACTCATCACGTCAATGGCACGGACACCATTCGCACCCTCGGCAATGTCGCCTTGGCCGGTGGCTTCATGGGTCGACCAGGAAGCGGCCTCATGCCGATCCGCGGCCACTCAAATGTGCAGGGCGTCGGATCCGTTGGCGTCTCACCGGCCATGAAGGAAGCATTCGCCCAGCGGCTGTCCGACCGCTACGGCATCGATCCGTCGATGCCGGCCGGATACGACACGTATGCCGGAATGGCGGCCGCCCATGACGGACGGATCGATGCGGCCCTCATGCTCGGCGGCAACCTCTGGGGAAGCAACCCGGACTCCACCTGGGCCACCGAGGCACTGGGGTCCATCGGCACCACGGTGTCCTTGACCACGAAGCTGAACCAGGGCCACTTCCGCGGGCGTGGTCGCACCAGCGTGGTGCTGCCGGTGCTCGCCCGTGATGAGGAGCAGCAGTCCACCACCCAGGAGTCGATGTTCAACTTCGTTCGCCTCTCCGACGGCGGCACTCCCAATGTCGAGGGCGACATGCGATCCGAGGTGGCCGTGCTCGCGTCGCTGGCCGAGCTCATTCTCCCCGCCGACCGCTTCGACTGGGCAGAGCTCACCTCGCACGATGCACTGCGTGCGGCGATCGCCGACACCGTCAATGGATACGAGCCGGTTCGGGATATCGGATCCACGCACAAGGAGTTCCAGATCCCCGGTCGCGTCCTGCATGAGACCCGCTTCCCGACCCCAGACGGCCGGGCCCGCTTCCATGCGGTGCCACTGACGCCCCGTGATGACGACGGTCAGTTCTCCGTCATGACGATTCGCTCAGAGGGACAGTTCAACACCGTGGTCTACGACGAGGAGGACCTCTATCGGGGCAACACTCGGCGCGATGTCGTCATGATGAGCCAGAGCGATGCAGCGCATCTGCAGGTGAGCGAGGGCGACGTCGTCGACGTGTCGAATGGCACCGGATCCATGCGGGTGCATGTCGCCATCGTCGACATCCGTGCCGGCAACCTTGCGATGTACTACCCCGAGGCGAATGTGCTCGTCGGGCATGCCAAGGACCCGGAATCCTTGACGCCCGCCTTCAAGAACGTACGCGCTCAGGTCACGCCAGTGCGCGGCGAGAGATCAAGGTGATGAGGGAGTTCCAGTCATCCTCATCCATGTGGGTGGTCGTGACGTCGTCGACGATTTTGCCCAGCGTGTACGCCTGGATGAAGACCGCACCCGTGCGCGGCTGAAAATCGCGATTCAGGAAGCCGCGTTCCTGAGCCAGCGCGAAGCACTCCGTCAGGGCATCCGTCAGTTCCTGCTGCACCGCACCTAGAGAGGTGCGGAAACGGTCGTTGCGCTCGGCCTTGGCAAGGATGCGGGCCCGCTCGAAGCGCAGGGGCTCTCGTCCTTGCTCCTGAGTGACCTTCGTGATCGCCTCCAGTCGAGTCAGGAAGTCCTCCTGATCCTGGGCGTCCTCCACGATCGAGCGAATCGCCGCTGCCGACACCTCCACGTGTGCGGCGAATCTCTTCAGGAACGCCTCCTCGAGGAGCTCGGAGAAGTCATCGAAGAAGTGATAGAGCGAACCGCGGGTGATGCCCGTCTCCTTGAGCACGAGCTCCACGGTGATGTCCTCGGTGGGTAGGGCGTCCATGAGCCCTACTGTCGTGTCGATCAGTCGCTGCCTCGTCGCGTGATCGAGTGACCCTCGTCCCATGGCCGCAGCGTACTCGCGGTTTCAGCTCCATGAGGAGCGCCGTTGGCTCGGCGCATTGATCACTCACCTGCAGGACTCTTGCAGGTGCGGCAGGGGCAGGTCGGCCCGTGCATGCGCTCCAGCAGGCTCTGCTCACCCACTTACGCGGGAGGAACTCCCGCAGGAAGGATGACCATGAGCGTCACCGACGAGTACCTGGTCAACAACACCGCCTATGCGGAGTCTTTCGAGGGCCCTCTGCCCCTGCCGCCTTCCAAGGGCGTGGCCGTGGTCGCCTGCATGGACGCTCGCCTCGACGTGGCGGCGGTGCTCGGGATCAAGGAGGGCGAGGCCCACGTGATCCGCAACGCTGGCGGCGTTGTGACCGCCGACGAGATCCGCTCGCTGGCCATCAGCCAGCGACTGCTCGGCACGCGGGAGATCATCCTCATCCACCACACGGACTGCGGCATGCTCACGTTCACCGACGACGAGTTCCGCGAGGCCATCGCCGACGAGACTGGCGTCAAGCCCGAGTGGGCAGCTGAGGCGTTCGACAACCTCGAAGAGGACGTGCGCCGCTCCATCAAGCGCATCACGTCCAGCCCGTTCGTCCCCCACACCGATCAGGTTCGCGGCTTCATCTTCGACGTGGCGACCGGCAAGCTGATCGAGGTCACTGCCTAGCAGCGTCTGCGTACGTCGTGGTGACGATGGCTGCCCAAGCACCGAAGGCGGCCATCGTCACCGCGAGCGCCAAAGCGGCCTGGAGATCACCCGAGGCAAGTCCGATCAGTGCCGTGGCGACACCCGCAAAGACAGCTGTGCCCAACATGAGCCAGCGTCTGCTGACGCCAGCGGGATCCGAGCTCGTGGTGAGGCGCAGCAGCAGGAACACCACAAGCGCGAGGGCCGAACCGCCGAAGATGTCACTCGGGCGGTGCCAGCCGGCGAGAACGACACCGGCGCCGACGGACGCAATAGCCAAGGAGCCGAGCACGATGACCCATGCTCGTGCGCGGGCCGCCGTCACGCAGATCAGGGCGAGGGCGAAGGCAGCGACGGATGCCGTGTGACCGCTCGGCCACGTGTCCATGGCCTTGGTGAGCATTGCGGCAGCGTCAACGCCCCAATCTGGACGTGGCAGCACGATCTTCAGCGTCTCCGCCAGCCCAATGGTGATGACCAGGCCGGCAGCAGCCCAGGCTCCCACCGATGCGATTCCGCGCAGCGCACCAACCACTACGACCGTGGCTGCCATGACGGCCCAGGTGACGACGTTTATCCAGTGCAGGCCCTGCGTCAGCTCGCGCGCGAGTCCGCGCGGAATTTCCTTCGCGTCAAGGAGGAGTCCGTCATCCCACACCTGGCCAACGGGCAGCAGGACGAGAAGGACGTAGGAGCCCAGGAGGACTGCTAACCCGAGGACAAGGCCGCGTCGCCGCGCACGAACTGCCCCTGACGTCATCGTCCCACTGTGTCAGGTCAACTACTGCGAGGGCGAGTCATCCCCCATGCCGAAGTCCTGGCCGAACTCCTCCATGAAGCGGTCGAACATCTCCTGCGGGTCGGCGAAATCCCGATCACCGAAGCCACGGCCCATGCCCTCTTGGCCGTTCCCGTCGTAGCCACGGCCCATGCCACGCTCACCCATACCCCGGCCGTACTCGTCGTCGTCATAGCCACGGCCCATACCCTCACCCATGCCCCGGCCGTACTCGTCGTCGTCATAGCCACGGCCATCGTCGTCGTACTGAGCCATGTGGCTCCAGTCGTCATCACCATGCCGATCGTCACCGACGGCCAGGCCTGCGACGAAGCCGCCCGCAGCGGCAACGAAGATCAGGCCCACGGCAACGACTCCGCCGATGACCTCGATGATGGTTCGCGTGTGGTTGCGTGGAGCGGACGGCGCCGCTGCGCTCTCGAGGACCGGGGCGCCCAGCGGCTCTTGATCGGCCAACTCAATCGACTCCGTGGGGGTCATGTCCGGGTCGTCAGTGGTGTTCTCGTCGCTCATGGCTAGCTTCCTTCGGGATCGATGCAGGCATGGGATGCGGGACTCCCTCCATGATGCGCCTGATTCGTCCGGGATTCATCCGCACAGTGTTCGGGAAATGTCAGGACTCGCAGGCCGACCACAGCCCCGCGCCGGCCTCCTGGGCGTCGCGCTGTGCGTCATCGAAGGCGTCCTTCCAGGCATAGGGACCATCGGAGTACTGGCGCTCGTAGGCGAAACCCCCTCGCACTGCCTCCTCATTGAACAGCCGGAGGGTTCCGTCCGGGAGCACCCGCCACACATAGGCGAGCACGCGGTCATACCGGTCGAGGTAGCCCTGGGACTCGTCGAACTCCAGCACGATCGACTGACCGTCGAGCAGGTCCACCGCGAAGTCGGAGGACTCCGGTCCGAAGCACTCGATCGGCGAACCGGGCTTGACCGTCTCGGGGGTATTGATCCCGATGAGGCGCACCGACACCTGCTCCCCGTCCAGAGTCACCTTGACAGTGTCCCCGTCGACCACCCGATCGACGACGAGTCCTTCACGCACCTCACCTCTCGGGGTGGTCGCGATCGTCGCGTCGGGGATCGTCTCGTCGGCCGGCCCCTCCCCGGCCGCGGAGGGCACCGACTCCTCGCTCCCACTCGAACTGCAGGCGGGCACTGTGCCGATCAGGGCGACAGCAGCCAGCACGACGGCGGCTCCGGACCAGCGGATATGCATGCTTGGACGGTAGTCCACGCGCTCGCCCCATACGTCGCTCATCGGCAGTCAGCCTGCATCGATGCCGCTAGTGCTGACACACTCAGAGGATGACCACCAAGCCCCTCAATCGGCGCGTCGGGGATCCTGGGCGACCAGTGAAACGCATGCCCAAGCCCCTGTATGAGAAGGAGCTGTATCGGCTGCAGGCCGAGCTCGTGGAGTTGCAGGAGTGGGTGCGCACGGAGGGCGCCCGCGTCGTCATCATCTTCGAGGGCCGTGATGCTGCCGGCAAGGGATCGACCATCAAGCGCGTCACTCAGTACCTAAATCCGCGAGTCGCGAGCATCGTCGCGCTTCCCACGCCCACCGAGCGCGAGCGCACCGAGTGGTACTTCCAGCGGTATGTCGAGTACCTGCCCGCTGCCGGGGAGATCCGTCTCTTCGACCGCTCCTGGTACAACCGCGCAGGAGTCGAGCGGGTCATGGGCTTCTGCAGTCCCGAGGAGCATCGGCGCTTCCTGCATCAGACGCCGATCTTCGAGCGTCTCCTGGTCGAGGACGGCATCATCCTTCGCAAGTACTGGTTCAGCGTGAACGACGCCGAGCAGGAGCGACGCTTCCAGTCGCGGATGGATGACCCCATGCGCCGATGGAAGCTCTCGCCCATGGACCTCGAGTCGATCACGCGCTGGGAGGACTACTCCCGAGCGAAGGACGAGATGCTCATCCACACGGATATCCCCGAGGCTCCCTGGTTCGTCATTGAGGCCGACGACAAGCGCGTTGCGCGCATAAACATGATCAGCCACCTGCTCTCCTCGATTCCCTACTTCGCGGCGGCTCGACCTCCCCTGCAACTGCCCCCTCGCCCCAAGTCCACCGGTTACGAGCGGCCCCCGCGCGAGCTGAACCAGTACGTGCCCGATCGAGCGGCCGAGCTCATCGCCGCCTACGAGGCGAAGAAGAAGGCGAAGGCGGACAAGAAGGCTTAGCGCTGCTGAAGCGCCTACCGTGGTGCCGTGAGTGATCACGTCGGGTTTCTGAGGCTCCTGCGCTATCAGCGCAGGGATCTGCGCGGCGATGCCATGGCGGCCATCACGGTCACCGCCTACCTCATACCGCAGGTGATGGCCTACGCCTCACTCGCGGGCGTGCCACCCCAGAGCGGCCTTGCCGTGATCGTCGTGACGATGGTGATCTACGCCCTCATCGGATCCTCGCGGCTGCTGTCCGTCGGTCCGGAGTCCACGACCGCCTTGATGACAGCCGCAGTGCTGGCTCCCCTCGCCCTTGGCGACGCCACGCGCTACATCGCCCTAGCAGCCACGATGGCCCTGCTCGTGGGTCTCTATGCGCTTCTGGCCGGCGTGCTTCGCATCGGGTTCATCGGTGACCTGCTGTCTCGTCCCGTGCTCATCGGATACCTCTCGGGTGTAGCCGTGATCATGATCGTCAGCCAGATCGGGAAGGTGTCCGGCGTGGACGTGGCCGGGCAGTCGATCATCGAGGACGTCCGATCATTCGCCACCAACCTGGCTTCCAGTGGCGCACACCTGCCCACCGTCGCGATCGGCGCGTCCGTCACGATCGCCCTCCTCGTGCTCACTCCCCGATTCCGCAGGATTCCCATACCCCTGATCGTGATGCTCGCTGCCACGGCCGTGGTGGCCATCTTCGATCTGACGAGCGAGGGGGTGCAGACCGTCGGCCGGGTGAGTGCAGACAACCTTGCCGTGGGCCTTCCGTCTCTGGCCTCTGACGATCTGGGAATCCTGCTGCTGCCGGCTCTCGGCATCTTCATCGTCGGGTACACCGACAACGTCCTCACCGCGCGCGCCTTCGCCTCGCGCAGCGGGCAGCGAATTCACAACAATCAGGAGTTCCTCGGCCTCGGGGCGGCGAACATCGGATCGTCACTCGTCGGCGGATTCCCCGTCAGCTCCAGTGCCAGCCGAACCGTCATCGCCGAGGCCAGCGGCGCGCGCACCCAGGGCTACTCGATCATCGCTGCCGCACTGGTGGTCGTCTCTGTCCTCGCCTTCTCCGATGTCATCTCCGCATTCCCCACGGCGGCACTGGGCGGGGTCGTGGTCTACGCGGCGATCCGCCTCATCGACATCGCCGAGTTCCGGCGACTCTGGGCCTTTCGTCGCCGCGAGTTCTTCATCGCCGTGGCCGCCGTGGTCGGCGTCCTGGTGTTCGACATCCTCTACGGCGTTCTTGCCGCCATCGCCCTGTCTGTCGTGGAACTGCTCACGCGAGTCGCCCGCCCGCACGCCGCCGTGCTGGGTCAGGCGGAAGGGGTCGCGGGCTGGCATGACATCGACGACTACCCCACCGCAACTCAGATCCCGGGCCTGCTCGTCTTCCGCTACGACTCCCCACTGTTCTTCGCCAACGCCGAGGACTTCTCACGACGCTGTCGAGCCGCCATCGACGCGGCCGATCCGCAGCCGCAGTGGTTCCTGCTGAACATGGAGGGGAATACGGAGGTCGACATCACCGGCCTGGACGCGCTCGAGGAGGTGCGGGCGCATTGCGCGGATCGCGGAATCGTCATGACCCTCGATCATGTCAAGAGCGAGGTCTGGGCCCAGCTGGAGCGGCATGGGGTCGGCCAGCGCATCGGCCGTCAGTTGGTCTTCCCGACGCACCCGACCGCTGTTGCGGCATACGAGCGCTGGGTCGACAGGCTCAGTTAAGCGGAGGGGCCCCGCCGCCCAGGCGTGCGGGAATCCACCAGGCACCCGCAGGTCGATCCGGGTAGCGCGCGATCGTCTCGTCGAGCAGAACCGACATCCGCGCACGCAAGTCGTTGGTGATCTCGTCGGGATCCATTCCCCGCGGGGTCGGCAACGGCTCATCGACCGTGATGGCGATCGTGCGTCCCCGCGTGAGGTCGCGGTGGTCATAGGACATGATCCGATGCCCACCGAAGACGATCATCGGGATGAGTGGAACGTTGGCGGCGCGTGCCATGCGCACAGCACCGTTCTTGATCTCCTTGATCTCCAGCGACCGGCTCATCGTCGCCTCGGGGAAGACTCCGACCAGCTCGCCGGCCCGCAGATCCGCCACCGCATCGCGGAAGGCCGCCGATCCAGCATTGCGATCCACCGGAATGTGCTTCATGCCGCGCATGAGGGGGCCCGCTATGGGGTGGCGGAAGATGCTCTCCTTGGCCATGAACCGCACCAGCCGATGGTTGCGACGATCCGCGGGAATGCCGGCGAGCGCGAAGTCGAGGTAGCTGGTGTGGTTGATCGCGAGGACGGCACCGCCCTCGAGCGGGATGTTCTCCGCGCCAACGATGTCGAACTTCAGGCCGAGCCCGGCGAACAGGCTCTTGGCCGTCCAGATGATCGGCCGATAGACGGGTTCGCTCACCGGTCAGCCGAGTGAATCAAGATCGGGTCGCCTCGAAGGCGAGTTCGCCTCGAGGAGGGCGTAGACCTCAACTGCTCGATATCGGCGATGGCCACCCAGGGTCCGGATGCTCGTCAACTTCCCCGCCTTGGCCCACCGGGTGACCGTCTTGGGGTCCACTCGAAAGAGCGCGGCCACCTCGGACGGCGTGAGCAGATGCTCAGGCTCGGAGTGTGCGCCGGTCATGTGTCCTCCCAGTGCGCGGCGAGAATCGCCGCCCGGATCCCCGCTCGGGATCACCTCACTCGTGCAGGCGATCCCGGTCAGGATCCCCCTACTCTTGCAGGGGTTTCCCGAGCCAGCAACCTACTCCCCCAGACCTCCCGGTGGAGCCTCGGATGCGAATCCCCATGGATCCCCCTCACCAGCGAGGCTGGCCTAGGGTGGCCCGATGAGTCCGAACCCTGCCGCTCTTCCCAATCCCTGGGCCACCTTCGAGGGCCACGAGCGCGTCGTGGTTGCCCGTGACGAGGCCAGCGGAACGTCCATGGTGATCGCGCTGCACTCCACGGTGCTCGGCCCCGCCCTCGGCGGCGTGCACATGACGCCGTATGCGGGATCCTCCGAGCCCGGCGCTGCCGCCTATGCCGACGCCCTGCGGCTGTCGCGCGCGATGACGTACAAGAACGCCCTCGCCGGACTCGATCACGGTGGCGGCAAAGGCGTCATCCTCGGCGACCCCACCGCGAAGAGCGACGACGTCCTGCACGCCTTCGGGCGCCTGGTGTGCTCATTGGACGGTGCCTACGTGACCGCCGGCGATGTCGGAATGACCGTGGCCGACATGGACGTCATCGGCGACGCCTGCCGTTGGACCACGGGGCGCTCACCTGAGCGCGGCGGTGTCGGGGACTCCGGCATCCTCACCTCCCTCGGCGTCTTTCGGGGGATCCAGGCCAGCGTGGCGGAGACACTGGACCGGGAGAGCCTCGACGGCGTCCGCGTCGCTGTGGTCGGCACGGGCAAGGTGGGCGGTCGGCTCGCCGCGCACCTGGTGGAAGCCGGAGCGGAGGTCATCGCCTTTGACCCGTCGCCCGACGCCCGGGCCGCTCTCGCGGACACCGTCCCGTCCGTCCGCTTCATGGATTCGCTGGAGGATCTGCTTGCCGCTGAGACCGACGTGCTCTCCCCGAATGCCCTGGGCGGCCTGATCACCGCCGAGGTCGGGCAGGCGACCTCCGCACGCGTCATCTGCGGTGGGGCCAACAACCAGCTGGCCGAGCCCGCCGTGGCCGACCTGCTCGCCGCCCGCGGAATCGTCTTCGCCCCGGACTTCATGGTCAACTGCGGCGGGGTCATCCAGGTGGCCGAGGAGCTGGTCGGCGGGGACCTCGACAAGGCCCGCGCCCGCACCGAGCAGGTCTACGTCACGACCCGTCGGGTCCTCCAACGAGCAAAGGCCGAGGGTGTGACCCCCGTCACAGCAGCTGAGCAGGAGGCCGAGGACCGGATCCTGCGGCATCGAGCGGCCGCAGAGCAGGTAGTCTAAGATTTCGTAATCGTCGGTCCGGCATCCCGGACCACATCAACTGTCCGCGATGAGCCGGGGCATGAACCCCGGATGAGGGGGTCGAGCCATGGGGCGCGGCCGAGCGAAGGCCAAGCAGACGAAGGTTGCCCGTGCATTGAAGTACGGCGGCCCGCAGACTGACCTGGACCGACTTCAGGCTGAACTCGGGAGCACTGGCTCCCCGAGTTCTCTCGACGATTCCTACGACGTTGTCGAGGATCCGTACGCGGACGATCCCTACGCGAAGTACTACGACGAGGACGAGGACAAGGACGAGTCCGCGTCCTGACGCGTCACTCCCGGTGAGCGCCCACCAGCGTCACTGCGCCCCCCGTTCCACCCTTGGCCTCAGAATCCCCCTGCTCGTTCGCTTGCCGCGCCCGCACCGTGCCGCACGACCACGCGCGCACACCTCGCTGGGCCAGCAGGTCGATCGCCGCATCGGCATCCGTCTGTGCGACAACGGCGATCATTCCGATCCCCATGTTGAAGGTGCGCTCCAGATCGAGTTGCTCGACCTGACCGCGCTCACCGATCGCGGTGAAGATCGGCGCGGGCATCCACGTCGAGCGATCAAGATCGACGGCAACGTCGGCAGGGATGACCCGGGCGAGATTCGCCGCCAGTCCACCGCCGGTGACGTGGCTGAAGGCATGGACGTCGACCGCTGCCGTCAGGGCCAGGCAGTCCTTGGCGTAGATGCGCGTGGGCTCGAGGAGCTCCTCCCCCACGGTGCGACCCAGCTCGTCCAGATGAGCATGCAGACCGGGCCCGCCTGAGCCCAGAAGGACCATGCGCGCCAACGAGTAGCCGTTCGAATGAAGTCCGGAGGAGGCCATCGCGATCACCGTGTCACCGATGCGCACGCGATCGGGCCCCAGAAGTGCATCAGCGTCGACGATGCCCGTCCCCGCACCAGCCACGTCGTACTCGTCAGGCTCCATCAGGCCCGGATGCTCGGCGGTCTCGCCGCCCACCAATGCGCAGCCGGCCTGGTGGCAGCCCTCCGCGATGCCCGACACGATGGCTGCAATGCGCTCGGGCACGACGGAGCCGACGGCGATGTAGTCGGTCATGAACAGCGGTTCAGCGCCGCACACGACGATGTCGTCGATGACCATCGCCACGAGGTCGATGCCGATCGTGCTGTGCTGATCCATGGCACGGGCGACCGCGATCTTGGTGCCCACGCCGTCCGTCGACGTCGCGAGCAGCGGCTTGCGAAAGCGCGTGAAGGCGGAGATGTCGAACAGGCCGGCGAAGCCACCGAAGTCACCTATCACCTCGGGTCGCTGCGCCCGGGCGATGGAGGAGCGCATCAGCTCGACCGCACGCTCGCCCGCCTCGACGTCGACACCGGCCGCTGCGTACGAGGCTCCCGACTGGCTCATGGGCGATCCAGGGAGTCGCTCGCCCCGCCGCCAAGCAGAGTCGCCACGCCCTCGGCATCCTCCGCCGTGGCCTGCACGCGTCGCTCGATTCCATCGAGGACGTGCTTGCCCAGAAGCTCGGGCTCAGGCAGCTCCACCGGATAGATCCCGTCGAAGCAGGCCCGGCACAGGCTCTCCTTGGGCAGGGTCGTCGCCTCCACCAGTTGATCGAGGTCGATGTAGGCGAGGGAGTCCGCACCCAACGACGTGCAGATCTCGTCGACGGTGAGGCCGTTGGCGATGAGCTCTGCGCGGTTGGCGAAGTCGATGCCGTAGAAGCATGGCCACTTGACCGGCGGGCTGGAGATGCGCACGTGCACCTCGCGGGCACCCGCCTCGCGGAGCATCCGGATGAGGGCGCGCTGCGTGTTGCCTCGCACGATCGAGTCGTCGACGACGACAAGGCGCTGACCCTCGATCACATCGCGGAGCGGATTGAGCTTGAGTCGGATGCCGAGCTGGCGGATCGACTGGGAGGGCTGGATGAAGGTTCGTCCGACGTAGGCGTTCTTGACCAGCCCCTCAGCGAAGGGGATGCCCGACTCCTGGGCGTACCCGATGGCCGCGTATCGGCCGGACTCCGGCACCGGGATCACCAGATCCGCGTCCACGGCGTGCTCGCGAGCAAGACGACGTCCGATCTCGACCCGCACCGCCTGCACTGCGCGACCGGCGATGCTCGTGTCCGGACGAGCCAGGTACACGTACTCGAACAGGCATCCCTTTGGCTCCGGCTCGGCGAACCGGTGCGAGCGCAGCCCGTTCTCGTCGACCACGATGAGTTCACCGGGCTCGACCTCGCGCACGAACGAGGCACCCACGATGTCCAGCGCCGCCGTCTCACTGGCGATCACCCAGCCACGCTCGAGTCGACCGAGCACCAGCGGACGGATTCCCTGCGGATCGCGCGCGCCGTACAGGGCGTCGTCGTCCATGAACACCAGCGAGAAGGCACCGCGCACGTGCGGCAGTTCCATCAGAGCGGCCTCGGTGACCGACAGGTCGGGGTGAGCTGCGATGAGGGCCGAGAGCGTCTCGGTGTCGCTCGTCGCCTGCCCTCTCGTGGGCAGGGGCAACTCGCCGGACTTGGCGGCCAGGTCAGCAAGTCTGGTCCGGAGGTCTGCGGTGTTGGTGAGGTTGCCGTTGTGGCCTAGAGCCAAGTGCCCGGTGGCCGTCGTGCGAAAGGTCGGCTGGGCGTTCTCCCAGACACTGGCCCCCGTGGTGGAGTAGCGCGTGTGGCCAATGGCGACGTGCCCGTGCAGGGACTCCAGGCTCGCCTCGGTGAACACCTGCGAGACCAGGCCCATGTCCTTGTAGACGACGATGTGCGAGCCATCGCTGACCGCGATGCCGGCGGACTCCTGCCCACGGTGCTGCAGGGCGTAGAGGCCGAAGTAGGTGAGCTTGGCAACCTCGTCGCCGGGGGCCCAGACCCCGAAGACTCCGCAGGCGTCCTGCGGGCCCTTCTCGCCAGGAAGGAGATCGTGCGACAGCTTGCCGTCTCCGCGCGTCACGCGCTGAGTCTACGCACCTCGGGAGGCGGTGCGACCACGGCGCCGCCACGGCGCCACATCCCCACCACCGAGCAGCCCCATTGACCGCCGAGAGGCAGTGAGTGGTCGTGAAACGCCCGGGATTCGTGCCAGAACACGACCATTCACTGCCTCTCGGCGGGGAACGGGGGTGTGATCACGGAGAGTGCGGGCACGCAGCGAAACGGGCGGCAAGCCACGCCTGGGCGTCGGCGATGGAACTCTGCGGAAGCGTGAAGTGGTCGTCCTTGGGGTACTGGAGCACCTCGATCATCCCGCCGTGGCCGCGCACGGCGTCGGCATACGAGTCCTGCCACGCCACAGGCACCACCGTGCCGCCATCGAACCCGTCGACACACAGGAGGATCGGGCACACGGGCACCCGCTGGCCGGCCGAGCCGGCCGCAATCGCCTGCTGCCACGCCTTCTCGTTGGTCGGCGAGGGCTGCAGGATTGGGCCCTCGAGGCGAAAGAGCCGCCCGAGAGTGTCGTTGAGGTGATGGACGGGCTGCGTGTTCCATGCCCCCGAGATGATGCGCTCGCCCAGCGGCGTCAGCACATCGTTCAACGCCAGAGTCGACGGGTTGGCCGCCTGGAATCCGCACAGGAGCATGACCAGGTGTGCGTCGGGGGGAATGCTCGCGTCACTCAGTGCCGCCGTCGGTCCGGCGTGATCTGCAAGAGCGACTGCCGGCACCGCCGGGGACATCGCCACCGAACCCACCAGCGTCAGGTCTCCATAGTCCTCCGGATCGAGCTCCGCGACCGCCGCCGTGGTTCCACCACCCTGCGACCAGCCGACAGACCCGAACGCTGTCCCGGCATCCACGGGAAGATGTCGGGCAGCGTGGACGATGTTGACGGCATCGCGGGCGTTCGTCCGGTTGACGATGTACTGATGCATGCCGTCGGTTCCGAGGCCTTGGTAATCCGTGGCGCAGACGACCCATCCGGCGTCGATGAGGCTCTGCAACCCAGGAACGCCATAGTCGATCTGCTGCGTCGCCTCCGGGGTGAAGTAGGTGACGAGCTCGCGGGCCGGGTCGGGCTGGAGGGATGGGCAGGCGGCATCACCGAGGCCTGTCGTGCCGTGGCACCACGTGACGATCGGCCTGCTGCTGCCAGGGTCATTAGGAGCGATCACGAGGCCGGTGGTCTCGTGCTCTCGACCGTTCACATCGCGCGATGAGTAGCGCACCCTCCAAGCTCGGGCATCGCGAAGAGACGTGGCGATGGACTGGTGGTGCAGCAGAGTCCCAGCAGAGGTCATCTGGGCACAGTAGTAGCGATCCACATCCCCCGTGGGAATGCTCACCGCGTGGGGCTCGCAACACAGGTGTGAGGGCCGGTCCTGGCTAGCCGACCTTGCCGAGGAGGTAATCGCGACGGGCGCCCAGCACCTCCCACGAGGCCTTGGCCGACCCCGGACCCGGGACGGCCTTGCGCACCTCGACATGAGCCTGAGCCGGGGTACGACCGGTGCGACCGGCCCACTGGCCCACCAGGGCATGCACCTCGCGCCGCAGCGACTCCACATCTCGCCACGTCGGGTCGCTCGACTCCGGGCCGAGGGCCGCGTCCATCTCGTCGAACAGCGTGACCGGGCGGTTCTTGCGCAGGTCGGCGTCGCGGTTCGCGAGCAGCGAGGCCGTCTGCTCGGGGGTGAGCAGGCCAGGCAGTCCCAGGAACTCCTCGTCGGCGTCCGTCAGCTCACGACCCCCGACGAAAGCCCGACCGCCGTGCAGCAGGTGCGCGAACTCGGCCTCAGCGCTCAGGGCCGTGAACTCCGCGTCCCCCGGCTCGCCGACGAGGCGCTCCAGAGCCTCGAGATCGTGCCCCTTCTCCGCCACCCGGACGACGTGATTGCGCTCCTCCTCCATGCTCGCGGCAAGGGCGAGGAGCGGACGAACGGCGGGCAGGAAGACCGTTGCGGTCTCCGTTGGCTTGCGCGCACGCACCACGCGACCGACGGCCTGGGCGAAGAACAGCGGGGTGCGGAACGAGCAGGCCCACACGCAGACGGCCAGGCGTGCGATGTCGACGCCCTCGGAGACCTGCTTGACCGCCACCAGCCAGCGGTCGCTGCTCGAGGTGAATGCCTCGATCCGCTTGCCTGACTTCGGGTCGTCCGACAGAACCAGAACCGGTGCCCGTCCGGTGACGCTCTTGACCACCTTGGCGTAGGCACGGGCGGTCTCCTGATCGGTCGCCAGCATCAGCGCGCCGGCATCGGGCGAGCCGGACTCACGGATGTCGGTCAGGCGGGAGTCGGCCGCGGCGACCACATGGGAGATCCAGCGCCCCTCGGGATTCAGGGCCGTGCGCCACGCGCGGTCCTCGGCCGACTTCGTCCCCGCTCCGGTAAGCGAAGCCGTCAGAACCTCCCCGGCTGAGTTCATCCACCGACTCGTCCCCGAGTAGGCCGCAAACACGACCGGACGCACGACGGCGTCCGCCAGCGCCTCCCGGTAGCCGTAGGCGTAGTCGGCGATGGACAGCGCACCCTCGTCGCTCTCGTCGTACCGGACGAACGGGATCCGCTCATCCGACTTGGTGCGGAAAGGGGTGCCGGTCAGGCAGAGTCGGCGAGCCGCCGGGAGGAAGGCCTCGCTGACCGCCTCGCCCCATGACAGGCCGTCACCGGCGTGATGCACCTCGTCGAGGATGACGAGGGTGCGGGCGTTCTGGGTGCGAGCGCGATGCAGCATCGGATGACCAGCGACCTGGGCATAGGTGGTGACGTAGCCGAGGGTGTCCTTGCGGACGGGGCCGTCCGCGTTCTTCAGTTTCGGGTCAAGGCTCAAGCCGAGCACCGTGGCCGCATCAGCCCACTGGGTGCGCAGGTGATCGGTCGGCACCACGACGATGACTCGGTTGATCACCTTGGTGCTGAGCAGTCGCTGCACCAGGGTCAGGGCGAACGTGGTCTTGCCCGACCCCGGTGTGGCGCTGACGAGGTAGTCCTGCGGCTGAGCGTCCCAGTAGCTATCGAGGGCCTCTCGCTGCCATTGCCGAAGACCCGAAGACACGAACGCCGACACTACCTCCCCCGCCGAGAGGCAGTGAATGGTCGTGCTCAGCCCCCAGCCATCCGCGTGTCGCGACCATTCGCTGCCTCTCGGCGGTGAGAGCGCTACATCACTCCGGCGCCGCGATCGTCATCGCTGGACAGCTTCTGGGCGATGTAGATGGGAAGGACGCTGATGATGACGAGGGCGGCGGCGACCACGTTGACGATCGGGGCCTGGTTCGGTCGGAACAGGTTCTGGTAGATCCAGATCGGCAGGGTGGTGATGCCGGGACCGGCCGTGAAGGTCGTCACGATGATCTCGTCGAAGGACAGACCGAAGGCCAGCACACCGCCCGCGATGAGGGCCGAGCGCATGAGCGGGAAGGTGACGAGTCGGAAGGTCGTGAACGGCCCGGCACCGAGGTCCGACGACGCGTCCTCGAGGTTGACGCCCATGCGCCGGAGTCTGGCCAACGCGTTGTTATAGACCACGACGATGCAGAACGTGCCGTGTCCGACGATTAGCGTGGTGAACGTCAGGCCGCCGAGGTAGGACGTGAACACGTTGTTGAGCGCAATACCCGTGACGATGCCCGGCAGGGCGATCGGAAGGATGATGAGCAGGGAGACGGTGTCCTGACCGAAGAACGTGAAGCGAGACAAGGCCAATGACGCGAGGGTGCCGAGCACCAGCGCCACGGCCGTGGCGATGAGTCCGAGGATCACGCTCGTCACCACAGCGTTGCGGACGCCCTCGTTGTCAACGGCCTTCTGCCACCACTGCGTCGAGAAGCCCTCCGGCGGCCACGACAGCGTCTCCCCGGCATTGAAGGAGTTGATCAGCACCACGGCGAGCGGGATGTAGACGAAGGAGAAGGCGAGGATGGCGAAGAGCGTGAGTGCGATCTTGGTTCCGCGGCTGGTGGTCATAGGTTCTCCAGAGCCCCGGAACGACGGACTGCCGCAAGGTAGATAAGAACGATGATTACGGGAAGCGTGGCGAACGCGGCCGCGAACGGCAGGTTCGTCACGTAGTTCTGCTGGACGATGTTGCCGAGCATCGTGGTGGTGCCGCCGACGATCTGCGCGGTGATGTAGTCGCCAAGACTCAGGGAGAACGTGAAGATCGATCCCGCCACGATGGCCGGGAAGATCATCGGGATGATGACGCTCCGGAACGTGCGCCAGTTCTTGGCACCGAGGTCAGCTGATGCGTCGAGCATCGAGTTGGGCAGCCGGCTGAAGCCCGCATAGACGGGCAGGATCATGTACGGCAGCCACAGGTAGGTCAGCGTGATGACGATGCCGAGGATGCCGAAGCCCGGGCCGCCGATCCCCAGCGGTGACAGGAACCATGCGATGACTCCCGACTCGGGGCTGAGCATCGCGCGCCAGGCGTAGACCTTGACCAGGTAGCTGGCCCAGAGCGGCGTCAGGATCATGGCGACGAGGATCGGCTGCATCCGCTTGCTCGCCACGCGCGACATGAAGAAGCCCAGGGGGACGGCGAGGATCAGGCACAGGATGGTCACGCACACCGCAATGCCGATGGTGCGCGCCATCACCTGCAGGTAGGCCGGCGTGGTGAAGGCGTCGACGAAGTTCTCGAGGGTGAATGTCCTGACGACCGCGCCGGTGAAACCGTCGACCGTCCAGAACGCGGTGAGCAGAAGGGCGGCGAGGGAACCCAGATAGACCACGACCAGCCAGATCATCGGCCCACCGAGCAGTGCCGCGAGACGTGCTCGCGGATGCCGGTAGCCGAATCCTCCCTTCGGAGGAGCGACCGCTGCTGTTGCCATGGATTCCCTCGCCACCTTCAGCTACTTACGAGCGGAGCACGCGCCTATTACGAGCGGAGCTCCGACCACGCCTTCGACCACTCCGAGTAGGGCACGCACTTGGTGTCCGTGCGCCCATCGAGGCAGTCCTCGGTCGGGGTGTTCCAGTAGTAGACGTCCTCCCAGTAGGCGGTGTCGGCTGCGTGGTACGTCTCGCAGTGCGCCGGATCAGCCGTCAGATCGCACGCCTTGGTGTTGGCGGGTGCCTCACCGAACCACTCGGCTGCCTGGGCGTTGATCTCCGGAGAGGCCATCCAGTCGAGCCACTTGTAGGCACAGTTGACGTTCGCCGTGTCCTTGGCGATCATCCAGGTGTCGGACCAGCCGGTCGCACCTTCCTTGGCCTTCGTGGAGCCGACCGCCGCGGGATCGAACCCGTTGACGATGACCTGCCATGAGGTGGCGCCGGTCATCGTGCCAGCGTTCACGGCATCGATCTGCTTGAGGTAGTCGTTCCAGTACTCGCCCACCAGCGGCTTCTGCTGCTGCAGCAGCGCGATGGCCGCGTCGAACTGCGTCTGGTCGAGAGAGTACGGATCGGTGATGCCCAGATCGGGCTGCGTGGCCATGAGGTACACGGCCGCGTCGGCGATGTAGATCGGGGAGTCGTACGGGCCCACTCCACCGGCGGCCGGGGAGTCGGGCTCGAACATGATCGACCAGGAGTCGACTGACTCGCCGACCTTCTCCTTGTCCCAGACCAGCAGGTTCGCACCGCGACCGTGAGGCACGCCATAGGACGCACCGGCGACAGTGTTGTGCGAGCGGTCCTTCAGATCCGGGAAGATGTCGGCGTAGTTCGGCACGAGATCCAGGTTGACCGGCTGAACGTTCTCGCCGTAGATCAGTCGCAGCGAGGCGTCACCGGATGCCGAGATGACGTCATAGCCGCCACCCTGCATGAGCTTCACGGCCTCGTCGGAGGTGCCGAACACCTTGACGTCGACCGCGCAGCCGGTTGCCTCTTCGAACGGGGTCACCCAGTCGACGGCCGGATCCGTGGAGCCGTCCTCGGCATAGCCAGGCCATGCGAGGACACTGAGCGCACCCTCGCCATCGCCTACGGGACCGGCGTAGACGTCGCCGCCCGGTGCAGCGCCGGCATCGGTGCCGGCGTCATCAGAGCTGCCGCCGCATGCGGCGAGCAGCAGGGCAGTCGCCGACGTGGCGACCGCCATCTTGAGCAGACGCGAGTGGTGCATCCGCTTCCTCCTGTTCTTCTAGGGCGCCCCGAGCGGTTGCTCGTGACGAGGTGGAGCAGTCTCAGGTGAGTCGCACGTCAGTTCGCGACTTCGTACTCGTGTCGTGGGTCCCACGACAGGGACACCGACTGACCGCGCATGTGGCTGAGGTCGGCAGAACCCTCGGAGTTCTGTTGAACGGCCATCAGGGTGCCGCCCGTGGGCAGGTCGACCACGAACCGCGTGGACATGCCGACGTAGATCACCTCGCGCACGGTTCCAGTAAGGCAGTGGTGGTCGGCAGGCACGGTGTCTCTGGCCGGATGCACCCGGATCTTCTCGGGCCGCACCGACCACGTGCCTGGGCGGCCGAGCACCTCCATCGCCGCCGCTGTGTCGAGCAGGTTCGAGGTGCCGACGAATCCTGCGACGAAGGACGTGGCCGGGTGCTCGTACACCTCTGTCGGCGTGCCGAGCTGCGCGATGCGTCCTTCATTGAAGACGGCGATGCGATCGGACATCGTCAAGGCCTCGTCCTGGTCATGGGTGACGAAGACGAAGGTGATACCGACCTGCCGTTGGATCTCCTTGAGCTCGACCTGCATCTGCTCACGCAGTTTGAGATCGAGTGCGCCCAGGGGCTCGTCAAGCAGCAGAACCCGGGGGCGGTTGACGAGAGCGCGAGCCAGGGCCACCCGCTGCCGTTGACCACCGGACAGCTGCGACGGGGCTCGGTCCTCGTAGCCGTCCAGGCGCACCGACGCCAGCGCCTCGCGTGCTCGCTCGGCGCGCTCGGCCTTGGGCACCTTCTTGACCCGCAGGCCGTACTCCACATTGGCCAGCACGCTCATGTGCGGGAAGAGCGCGTAGTCCTGGAAAACGGTGTTGACGTCCCGCGCATACGGCGGCGTCTGGGTGACATCGACGCCAGCGAGCTCAATGGTGCCGGAGTCCGGGCGCTCGAACCCGGCGATCATGCGCAAGACGGTCGTCTTGCCCGAGCCGGATGGCCCCAGCAAGGTGAGGAACTCGCCGTCCACGACATCGAGGTCGACTCCATCGACCGCCACCACGTCGCCGAAGTGGCGCGTGAGCCCTCGGGCCCTGATCGCGACCGAATCCGTCATGACTTCCCTTCACACGCCTACCCCCGAGAACGGCAGGCTATCCCTCCCACTGCTCCTCGTGAATCGCCATCGAGCCAATGGGGCAAATCGTTACCGATTTGTGGTTTCGCTACGGTTTCCGTGGTGTTTCACGTGATTCACTGCCGATATTGCCCGCACCGCGGCCAGCGTCCTCGCGAACGTCAGACCCGTTGCCCAGCGCCGGTGACGGCCACCCGAACGGGATCCCCGGGGGTCAGTTCCGCGCTGCCCAGCGCACGGGCCCGGACCACGGCCCCGTCCGGCAGTCGGACCTCGATCATGCTGTCGTGGCCGTGGTAAACCACGGCATCGACAACTCCCGCCCCCTGGTCGCCCTGGGGCGCCGGCATCACCACCAGCTGCTCAGGGCGCAGGGCCACGCGGTGCGGCACGTCGGACGACACCTCAGTCGGATCGAGCGCAATGTCCCCGAGCACGGTGGTCGCGACACCCCCGGCGAGCGAGAGCACCGGCAGCACGACGACCTCACCGAGGAAGTCGGCGACCTCAAGGGAGGAGGGCCGGGCATAGACCTCCTCGGGGGCGCCCTGCTGAGCGATCTGACCCTCGATCATGACGCCCACCGAATCGGCCAGCGAGAGTGCCTCGTCCTGGTCATGGGTGACGAGCACGGTGGTGGTGCCAGCCGATCGAAGGAGATCGCGCACCTCGGTGCCGAGTTCGATTCGCAGCCCAGCATCCAAGGCGCTGAAGGGCTCATCCAGCAGGACGACATCCGGGCGCGGAGCAAGGGCCCGCGCAAGCGCCACGCGCTGCTGCTGGCCGCCCGACAGCTCATGCGGTGAGCGATCGCCCAGACCGGACAGCCCCACCAGATGCAGCAACTCGTTCACTCGATCCGAAGTCGGCGTGCCATCGGGCAGCGTTCGACGAGGCAGGCCGAACCCCACATTGCGCGCGACCGTCAGATGCGGAAACAGGGAACCGTCCTGCGTGACGATCCCGACGTTGCGTCGCTCGGGAGGAGTCACCACACCTGGGCCGTCGACCATGCGGTCGCCGATGAGGATCGTGCCTGACGTCACGGGGATGAACCCGGCGATGGCGCGCAGCAGTGTCGTCTTACCTGAGCCGCTCGCGCCGACGACAGCGAGCATCGCGCCGGCCGCAGCCGTGCACGAGGCCTGACGAACCACGGGTGGCCCGCCGTAGCCGACGACGAGATCGCTGACGGCAAGCGCTGACGCCGTCATGACTTCTCCACTGACACAGGGGAACTCTGCCACTCGACCTCATCTGCGGTTTCGGTGGTGGACGCATGATGGCCGAGCCACCTGCTCAGCAGCCACGCGGGGACAGCCGCCACCACGATCAGCGCGAGCGCATAGGGAGCCGCCGCACCGAAGGCCTCCACCTCCGTGCGCGACCACAGCCGCGTGGCCAGAGTGTCGAAACCGGTCGGGCGGAGCATGAGAGTGGCAGGCAGCTCCTTCATCGCCGTCAGCAGAACGAGGAGGGCTCCGGCCGCGACGCCCGGCCAGGCGAGTCGCCCGGTGGTCGTCCACCATGCCGAGATCGGC
>FLOH01000851.1_pt1 | contig 54417 bp, 53 predicted proteins | sample 756751 | NCBI WGS metagenome assembly FLOH01 (sample SAMEA4026879, study PRJEB14308) | marine metagenome | biome: coastal water; material: water | depth 74 m
TGGCGACCGCCTGGCCACCTTGGTCAACGGCTGGCAGGTCGGGTTCGCCCCTGTGCTCGATCGTCGGTGCGGTGACGAGCAGTTCGAGTCGTACCGCGACTTCCGGCGTACCTTCGGCGACGACTTCACCGCCATCTACGACATCGACGACCGGCGCCTTTCGGCGGTCGACTGCCGTGTCAGGGTTGCCTATGCGCCCGAACCAGCGGTCACGACCACGATCGACAGCACCATCACACCGACCACGGTCGCTTCAGGTTCATAGCGGTCGTGATGTGCGATGATGTCGTCATCAGAGTGGCGTCAGCCACACGGACGGGGGAGTCATCGTGGCAATCGCACGGATTCGGAAATTGGCGGGCGCACTCGGCTTGATCACAGCGGTCGCAACCGGAGCAGGTTGGTCCGGCGGCACGGTCGAGGCTGGCAATAGCGGCGGTACGGCCACGATCAACGTGTACGTCACCGGAGCCAATGCGGATGCGGTCGCCGCTGCCGCGATCCCCACCACGACCGGCTCGCTCGTATGTTCGTCCGGCTTCACCGGAACCGGGTCTGGGCTCTTCGCCACACAGGCCTTCAGCTGCAACAGCGGGGGCGCCGACGAGACGATCGGTATCGACGGTGTGCCGGCGAATGCGCTCGTTACGGTGTCCTGCAATCCCAACAATGGCCAACCCGACCAGATTTCTCCGAACAACGTGTTTTCGACGTGTTCGATATATGTCGACATCCCCACGCTGATCGCCGACAAGCTCGTCGTCGGTGGTGGTCCGCTGACCTCGAGCGACTTCGCGATCGAGGTGTACGACAGCGGTGGGGCGCTCGTCTCCACCACGAACGACCCCGATCCGGCGACGTGTATCGGCGTCGCCGCGAATCTGGCGGACTGCTCGGTCGTGGCGCTCGCCGCCGGCTCGTACCGACTCGGTGAGGTTGCCGAGTACGGGTATGCGGTCGACAACGTCGGCTGCGTCAACTTTCGGGTGAGTGCCCCCGCCGATCGGTTCGCTGCCGGCATCGGGGAGTTCTCGATCGGTGGCGTGCAAGAGCCGGTCGTCGAGTACTGCGAGATCACCAACCGCTATTACCAAGGCAACCTGGTCGTCGAGAAGGTCGTCGTCAACGACGACACCGGCACCGCCACCCCCGCCGACTTCACGGCAGAGGTGTACGAAGAAGTCGGCGGCGCGCTGGCACTGTCGCAGAAGTGCATCGCCAACGGTTCGTGTGTCGACGCCGATCTCGGCATCGGTACATACCGGGTCGGTGAGACGGGCCCGGCCGGCTACGCAGCGACCGTGGCGTGCGTCGAGACGCAGGGGCCCGACGGGCCATCGCCGACCGGCACCACCCCGCCCGCGACCGCACAGGTGCTGAACGAATCGCTGCCAGGTGACGCAGCGCTGGCCGAGATCCTGCCGTACAACCAAGTGACGTGCACGATCACCAACAACGACGTGCCACCGACGACCACGACCACGACCACGACTACGACCACGACGGTGGCGCCGACGACGACGGCGCTCGGCGCAGGTGCGGCGACGTTGCCGGCGACCGGCACCTCGGCAAAAACAAACTCGTGGGTCGCGATTGTCGCGATGCTGTTGATCGCGTCCGGTGGTGTGCTGCTGCTGGCGCGCCGCCGAGCGGTGTGATCGCGAGTCTCTCCTGACCGATCGGTGATTGCCCGGTCAGGAGAAATCGTGAACGGCAGCCGCTGCTGCCAGGCCTGAGTTGAAAGCGCCCTCGAATTTTGGGCCGGCGAACAAGTCGCCGGCCAGCACCACCTGGTGTTCTGCATCATCCCAGCAGGGTTCGGGCCAGGGCTCCACGGGTCCGGCAAATCGCCACTTCTTTATCTGCGCTCCGATGACGGTGGCGTTGCCCAGCCACGGCCGCCCTCGTTCGAGTAGCAGATGTCGCAACTGGGCGATGGAGTCGTTCCAGTGTTCGGTGCTCCATGGCTGCGTGGCGAGGAACGTGACAGCCGGAACCTTGCTGACGCGCTTGGCCTGGTTGTCGGCGATGAACGCGAACGGATTCGACTCTTCGCCCGGATCGAACTGCACGCCGCCAGGCTCGGGCACGGCGCTCGGCCGGTCGAGCACGGTCAAAAGGCAGATCGTGCGGTGGTAGGCGCGCCGGAACAGCTCCTCGGGGATCGCTAGCTCGGCCTGTGCCAACAAGGCCCACGATTGTGGCACCGGGCAGGTGAGAACTATCGCATCGGCACCGATCGTGCTGCCGTCGTCGATCACGACATTCCAGCCGTCCTCGGTTTGGCGCACCGAGAAGACCATCTGACTTGACCGACAGTCGATATCTCTAGCGAGATCCTTGGCCAGCGAGTTGATCCCCTCGGTCCCGCAGAATCGTGGGAAACTGTCTTGTCGGCCTGCAAACCCATGGCACCACACTCGGGCGACCCCACGTTCCAGCCAGTCGTCGACCTGGGCTTGCAGATTGACGCCCCGCACAGTGAAAAACTGGGCCCCGTGGTCGAGCCGAGCGTCGCCGATGCGGCGGGTGGCCAGGCGGCCGCCGACCGAGCGACCCTTGTCGAGCACGATCACATCGTGCTGGTTGGCGAGCGACCTGGCGGCGACCAGGCCGGACAGACCGGCGCCGATCACAACGACCCTCATCAGCTGGCGTTCGCCGCGGCCTCGTGGATCTCAGCTGATGTGGCCTGGTATGTCTGCTCGGCGCGGCCGAGGAACTCGAGCAGAACCCGATTGAACGTGGTGGCGTGTTCGATCATCAAACCGTGTGCCGCCCCACTGATTACGACTAGTTCGGCGGTCGAAATACGGTCGGCGATGTCTTCGGCGTCGCCACGCGGGGTGAGGATGTCTTGATTGCCGACGATCACCAGCGTCGGCACCGAGATTTCTGACAGCTCGTCGGCCAATGAATCGTCGATCGATAGGATCGCTGCAACTTGGCCCGCGAATGCGTGCGGCGGTCGGGTAAAGGCGAATGGTCCCATCCAGCCGATCGCCGGAGCGAGGCGCCGGAACGAACGCGGGCCGATGATCCATCGTGCCGCTTCTGCAGTCATCGAACCCATGCCGTTGCGCGTAGCCGAGCTGGCCCACTCGGCGAGCAATTCCCTGCGCCATTCGTGGTGCATGCAGGCGGTGCAGGCCAGTGTCAATGAGCGCGTCCGCTGGCCGTGTCGCACGCCGATGATCTCGGTGATCGCTCCGCCCATCGAGGCGCCCATCACGTGGGCGGTCTCGATGCCGGCATGGTCGAGCACCGTCATCGCGTCCTGCGCCATCTGCTCGAGTGAATAGTCGCCGTAGGGCTTGTCGCTGCGCCCGGCGCCCCGGTTGTCGAGGGCGATCGTTCGGTACTTAGATGCCAGCGCCAACCGCTGAAGGGTCCAAGCGTGCTTGTCGGTGCCCAAGCCCTGAATCATCAACACGGGTGGACCGGAGCGACGCCCAAACTCGTTGTAGTGCAAGCGGACGCCGTCGGTGGCGCGGACGAAGGGCATCAGATCCTCCCGACCCAGCTGTTCGGGAACCAGTCGATCGGAGTGCCGGTCATCGTTCCTGCCATTTCGTCGAGGACGGCATTGATGTGAGCCTGCAGGTGATCGGCAGTCTCGAGCTCTTCGAGTGGCCCGCGGCGTTTGTGACGGAGCCGGATCGGAGCGCCGATCTCGACGCGGGCGTTGCGTTGCAGCGGCACAGACATGGTCGCCGCCGGCAAGACTCGCACCTTGGCCGCCACGGCGGATCCCACGAGTTGATGATCGATGACGCCCGTGTGGAGATTGGTTCTGGTGGGCGAGGCGCCCAACACGATCAATTCTCCAGCCCTGAGGGCACCTTCGAGCTCGGCTTCGACGGGGAGTAGGCCGCCGAGCCTTTGCATCATCGGCCCGAGCGGCGCGATGTCGGGGCGACCGACGAACCGAACCGGCCGGTCGACGGCCGCACCGATCGCCATGGCTGCGAAGACCGGCGCCAGGGCGAAGCGACGGGCATTGACGACAATCAGAGCGCCGGTGCGCTTTGGCACATGTTCGATGCCACCGACCGAGGTATCCCAACGCACGTGGCTGAGCGACCAGACACGCCTCACGAAAGAGTCGTCGCGCCCCCAGTCGTCGACCTCGTTGGTGGTCCAGTTGCGGAGGTGTCGCACGGTGTCGGTGGCCGCGGTGGCGGCCTGTGTGCCGACGCTGCGGGCAGGCATCGAAACGACGTCGGCAAGACGCTGAGCGGTGTTGTTCATCAGGCCACCTGCTTGATGGCTGGGGTGTGGACGACGCTGGGCCAGCGATACAACTGATCGATCACGTCGCTCGTGGTTGTGCTGGGAGCGAATCCGATCACCTCGCGAGCGCGGGCGTTGTCGGCTAGGCGGCCACGATGCAGCATCTCGCGCACATGATCGGGTAGTGGTGCACCGGCGAGATAGGTGAGTGCCGTGGCGGCACCCCACTCGGGCCCGAGTAGCGGAATCGGAATTCGTTGGCCACGCCGGATCGCCTGCAGGGCTGTGATCGCCCCTGGTGCCACGATGTTGAGCGGCTCGTCGATGCGTTGCCTGGCGGCAGATACGAACGCCTCGGCGGCATCGTGCTGATGAATCACGGCGAACGGCGGATTGGCCAGCATGCTGAACGGCACGGCCGGTAGCCGGAGCAGCCGACCGAGTGCACTCGGTACGTGTGGGCCGAGCACGGTGGCGAGTCGCAGGCTGCCGACCGAGACACCGATCCGCTTGCCGATCGCGTTGGCGGTGTCCTCGATGCAGGCCACCATCCGGCCGTACTCGCTGGTGGGGTTCGGGGCGACCTGTTCGCTGGGACGTGTGACCGAGCCGCGGCCACGACCGTAGATCTCGATCCCGCTACGCACGACGATCGACTCGAGCGCTCTGCACTCCGCGGCGGCCCCCAAGATCGATGTGGCGGCATCGTCGGTCAGCGAGCGGGCGGTGCCGGTTGCGGCTCGGGCGTGCGGTTCCCAGACGGCGATGTGAACCACCACGTGTGGGTTGTAGTCAGTGACGACCTTGACCGTGCGTTCGTGTTGACCAGGAACGATACGATGAAAGACGGTCCGGAGCAGACGGCGCCGGGGAGGATCGGCATCGATACCTTCGATCGATCCCACCCATGATTCGTTTTCGAGCAGACTGGCGACCCGAGACCCAAGCTCGCCGCCCATTCCGCTGATGAGGACCCGAACACCTGCCACATGGATAACGCTAGCCCCACACCCCCCGTGAAGACCCGATCCTTCAGGATCGCGGTCGCGGTCGCGGTCGCCTTCGCCGGGTCGAGTGTCGTCCACGCTGAGACGACAAGTATCAATCGGGCGGCGGTCGTCAACGAGACGGCCAGGCGGGTGCTGACGACCGGCGACGGTGTGCTGTTTCCGATCGATCCGTCACCCGTGTGCGAGGTGCTGAACAACTTTGGCGGCTACAGCAAGGCGTTTGGCAGCGGCGGCCACCAGGGTGTCGATATCGGTGCCACGCTTGGCCAGGAGGTCTACGCCGTCGAGGACGGCATCTTGACCAGCCTGTTCGGTGGCAGTTCGTCCGGTATTGGTTGGGAGCTGTGGTCAGACACCGACACGAAATACCGTTACTACCACCTTGATGCCGTCGCCGATGGGCTGGCGGTGGGTGATCGTGTGACCGAACGACAGGTCATCGGTTATGTCGGTGACACGGGCAACGCCACCCCTGGAGGCTGGCACCTGCACTTCGAGCTGCGGCCCGGCCCCGATCCGTATTCGACGCCGGTCGACCCCGTACCGCTGCTCGATATTCCTTGGATCTGCAACCTGTACTGACTGTCAGCCGAACCCGCGACTGTCCTGCTTGAGCGCCGTGTCGATCGAGAGCGCGCTGGCGACAACCAGCGAGTTCAACGGCTCTGACGGGCGGGCTTGGATCTGCAGCACATAGTTGTCAGCCGTGGTGAACATGGTCTTGGCGAGCCCCTCCCATGTCTTGGTGATCCGCGCGATCTCGTTGCCTGCCGTGTCCTCAATTCGAAAGTTCCAGGCCCGCCAGTTCTCGGCCTTGATGGCACCGAGTTGGTGGCCGTCCGACTCGAGCCCAAAGTTGATTTTGCCGATCATGTTCTGTTGCACGACGCGCCCCAGTTCGCGGCCGTCGCCGTCACTGACGATCACGGTCGATTTGATCACCTTGCGTGGACGCGTGATCTGCAGCAAGACCCGGCCGGACGGATCGGTGACCTGCAGCTGGTGGGTCATGAACTGGTCGAAGCTGGATACCAGGCGGAGCACCTTCTTGGTCGCCGACTGGCCGACTTGATTGACCGCCGCCACCTGATTGCCGTGCTGATCGAACACGCTGTACTGATTGTTGAGCTCGATCAACTTGGCCTTTTGATTCACGATCAGGATCGGCTCGGTGAGGATCCCCCCGCCTCCGCCCGCAACCGGGCCGGTCAGCCCGATGCCCTTTCGCCCGGTCCCTGTCAGTTGGGTATTGATCGTTTCCGATTTGCCCTCGTCGCCGAGTGTGAGACCGGCGTCGAGCCGGTCCATCCGCGTGGTGGCGGGGCCCACGTCGGTGGTGCTGACCAGGTCATGACCGGCGACACCCTGGTTGCTGACATGGTCGGTCCACGCCGTGCCGTCCCAATACCGCAGCTCGTGGCGCTGCGTCGGATCTGGATACCAGTCAGCGGGATGTTCGCTCATTGGGCAAAGCCTACTGAGCGGCGGTTGCTGCCTGATTACGCCCGGTTGCAGCGACGGAAATCAGTCGGTACCGCGGAGCATCTCAGCGGTCATGATGACGTCGCGAGCCCATGGATCGAGCTTGCGGCTGGTCAGCCGCTCGGTGACCTCGATCGCCTTGGTGTTGTTGTCGACCAGGCCTGACCACCGGATGTAGCCACCCATGACGCCGACCAGGCGATCACCGAGCTCTTCTCCGTGAACCAGCAACTTGTTGCCGTGGCGGAGCAGGTCGTCGAGTTCGGTGTAGAACGCCTTCAGCCACCGGTCGCGGTCGTCGCCTCGAAATGGGCGATGCCGGTAGGGCAGGTTGAGCTCGTCGTAGTTGTGCAGGTTGTGCGGTGCCTGGATGATCGAGATCGCGTAGTCGAACCCGTTCTCACGGATCCAGATGATCTCTTCTTGGCGGCGGACCCGGCGGTGGTTGTCGCCATAGCCGCCCGGACGCTCGCAGATCGCCAGCTTGTCCTTCAAGATCCATGTGAAGTTGCGAGGCGTGATGCCAAGCGCCCATTTGCCGCGCAGCTTTGGGGGCATCAGCATTCACTCCAGGTCATCGAGTCGGTCGTCGGACACATCGCGGGTTCCAACTCTATCGGTCGGGAGAGATGATGCGGAAGCGCTGGTTGGATCGTTCGACCCGCCGCCCGCCCGACAGCTCGCAGGCGATGCCGTTGCCGCGAGCGACCGCCAACACACGCTCGATGCTCGCCGCGTCCGGCGGGTATCCGTCAACGCTCAGCCAGCAGCGCAGTGCCCGCCTGGCAAGCACTGGGTCGGCACCGGCGATCGCCTTTGCGTCGGTGGCATCGATCGTCGCCGCGAGGGCGTCGAGGAACCGGTCGTCGTCGCGCAGCAGATCGGCCGTACGGGTCAGGATCGGCGTCAGATCGCGGGCGGCGATGTTGGTGGCGAGTGGCAGCAGCTCGTGGCGGACCCTGTTGCGCCAGACGTCGAGCACCTGGTTCGATCCGTCACGAACCGGCTCAATGCCAATTTCTGCACACACGGCTTCGGTCTCAGAGCGCCGCAAGCCGAGGATCGGATGGGTCGGACCTGGGGTCATGGCAGCGAGACCACCGCTTCCGCTTCCGCGCAGCAAGCGCAAGATCAGCGTCTCCGCCTGATCGTCGGCGGTGTGGCCCGTTAGTGCGTCGGGAGCGAGCGCCTGCTTGCGCGCTGCCCGTGCTCGCGCTTCGAGGTTTGGGCCGGGCTCGACCTGTAGTTCGTGCAAAACGAACTCGACGCCGAGTTGGGCTGCGATCGAACGTGAAGTTCGGGCGTCGTCGGCCGATTCTGTGCGAATCCCATGGTCGACGTGATGCGCGGTGACGATGCAGCCATGGTGGTGTGCGAGGGCTGTCATGGCAGCCGAATCGGGTCCTCCGGAGAACGCGCAGGCGACAGGCGTACCTGAAGCCGGAAACGTACAGCGTGTGAGGAGGTTGCCGAGCAGACTCAGAGTTCTTGCTCGCGCCGACGCTTGCCGCCGGGGTAGTGCTGTGACGACACCTGTTTGATGTAGAGGCCAATCAGCCCGATCGTCGCGCCGACACCGGCAAACAACATAACGAGTCCGATCCACCAGTGCCAGATGTAGGCGGCAAGCATGGCGCCCAGCGTAGCGACCAGAGTCCCGCTCCACCCAAGTTCAGCATGAGCGGTGGCGTTTGCTGAGGCGGTGCTACGCGGGACCGATGATGCCGTCTTCGTCGAGATCGGTGTTGAAGCACATCTCGATCCGACCTAGCAGGCCCGCTGGCATCTCCTCGGTGCTGCACTTGCGACGGATCGCTAGCTTCAGCTCGGCTTGGAAGTCGAAGGCTTGGAGGCAGTCCATGCACGAGTCGAGGTGCAGGTGGATGTGATCGCGAACATCGTCAGGGAGCTCTCCGTCGAGGAAGGCGTCGAGCTCTCGGATGGTTTCGTTGCAGTTCGCCATGTCGATGTGTTGTTTGTCAGCTTTCGGGAGCCTCGTTGTCGAGGTGCCGGGTGAGTCCCCGCGCCTCGGCGTACCCGTACAACGCGCGCTGCATCGCTTTTCTTCCCCGGTGCAGCCGCGACATGACCGTACCGATCGGAATCTCGAGCATTTCGGCGATCTCTTTGTAGGCGAAGCCCTCGACATCGGCGAGCAGCACCGGCAACCGAAAGTTGGTGGGGAGGTCTTCGAGCGCCTGTTTGACCTCGTCATCGGTGAACACGTCGAGGAACTGCTCTTCAGCCGACATCGAGGCGGCCGCTGTCTCCATCGATCCGAGCCGGCGGTACAGGTAGAGGTCTTCTAGCTCGCCGAGCTCGCTCTCTTGGGGGCGACGTTGCTTGGCTCGGTACGAGTTGATGTAGGCGTTAGTGAGGATCCGGAACATCCAGGCCCGCAGGTTGGTGCCGTCTTGGAAGGTGTGGAAGCTGCGGAAACCCCTGAGATACGCCTCTTGCACCAGGTCTTCGGCGTCTGCTTTGTTGCGGGTCATGCGCATCGCGGCCGAGTACAGCTGGGGTGCGAATTCCATCGCCTGCTCGGCGAAGTTCTGCTGATCAGCCACGGGTCGCGACCCTACCTGGTGCTGCTCACGCCTGGTTGGCGAGTTCGGCGACAAGCCGATCGATCGAACCAACAAACCGTTCGAGATATTGGGCGAGCTGTTCGCGCTCGGCCTGGTCGAACTGTTCGAGCAGGCGCTCCATGCCGGCTGCCCGTCCGATGGTGACACGACGGATCATCCGTCGCCCGGTGGTGGTGGCGCGCGCCACGACCACGCGACGGTCGTTGGCGCCGGTGACGCGTTCGGCCAGCCCGAGCTGTTGTAGTCGATTGACGGCCCGCGTGGCCGTGCTCGGATCGATATGCATGGCATCGGCGAAGTCGCTCATTCTCCACCCGTCGGGTTCGCTGGCAAGGATCTCGAGCGCATCGAGTTGGGCTTGCTCGAGCGCTGGTCCGTCAGGGCCAAGCAGGTGAGAGCGCAGCGCTGCACCGGAGGCGCCCCGGCGCAACTCGCGCCAGGCGAGTGCGATCCGGCGTGTGGTGGCGTCGTCGGGGGCCACGGGTCAGCTCTGCGTTGGTGCCGTCGACTGTTCGACACCGCGCAACTCTGAGCGCGAGCCGATTTGGTCGAGATACCACTGGTAGGTCGATGCCAGCCCGGCGTCGAGATCGATCGACGGTGACCATCCCAGCGAGCGCAACCGGGTGACGTCGAGCAGCTTGCGTGGCGTGCCGTCCGGCTTGGACTTGTCCCACGTCAGCTGGGCGTCGGGATTGACGACGATGCGGATCGTTTCGGCGAGCTGCTTGATCGAGAGATCGACCCCTGTTCCGACATTGATGTGTGAGTCGTCGGAGTAGTGCTCCATCAGGTACAGGCAGGCGGCGGCGAGGTCGTCGACGTGTAGGAATTCACGAAACGCACTACCGGTTCCCCACACTGCGACCTCGTTCGGGTCGCTCTGCTTGGCATCATGGAACTTGCGCATTAAGGCCGGGATCACGTGTGACGAGTCGAGGTCGAAGTTGTCACCCGGGCCGTACAGGTTGGTCGGCATCGCCGAGATGAAGTCGCAGCCGTATTGGCGACGGTACGCCTGACACAGCTTGATGCCGGCGATCTTGGCGATCGCATACCACTCATTGGTGGCTTCCAGCGGGCCGGTCAAGAGTTGCTCCTCGGTGATCGGCTGGGTGGCGTCACGCGGGTAGATGCACGACGAGCCGAGATACAGCAGCTTGTGCACCTTGGTCTCGTACGCCGAGTGAACCACCGTGCCATGGATCATCAGGTTGTCGTAGATGAACTCGGCCGGGCGGGTGCTGTTGGCGAGGATCCCGCCGACGGTGCCGGCGACGAGGAACACATAGTCGGGCTGGTTGGCCTCGAACCATCGCGACACCTCGGATTGATCGCGCAGGTCTAGTTCGTCGCGGGTGGCGGTGAGAATGTTGGCGAAGCCCTCCGCCTCGAGTCGGCGTACCAGTGCCGAGCCCACCAGTCCGCGGTGACCGGCCACATACACCCGAGCGTCCCGGTCCAGATGCGTCATGCGCAGACGTTACCCGTTACCAAAGGTGCCCAAGCCGGCACCTGGAGTAACGGTTGTAGCAGGCGTCCTGGTCGCCGCAGGCGGTGAGGAACATTCCACGCACGACGGGCGATGGCGACGGCCGATAGCCGGGATGGTGTCGCATGTGGTCGAGTGCTGTTGGCATGTCGACAGTGTGTACGTTCTTCCGCGGTCGACGACCAACAGGGCGGCGTCAGCCGAAGCCCGCGATGTTCGGGTTCCACCACCAAATCGTGATTTGGTTGATGGAGCTGCGCTGGCCGGGCGACGACATGTTGGAGAGCCATTCGGGCGCGCTTTGAACCGGCTGGTCGCCCAACACGATGCGACCTGAATCGCCACCGACGAATGGTCGCTCCGCCCGTGGCGGGGCAGGTCTGGGGTTGTCACTGCGCAGTGGTCTCGGGTTTGGTGAACCGGTGTGTCTGATCGGCGCGACAGTACGGGTATGCACAACCGTCTTGGGGGCTGCAGCGATGCGGAGTTGCTGGCGATGGTCGCCGATCAGCATCGTGACGCGCTCACCGAGCTGTATCGACGGCACGCAGGCTGGCTGCTCGCCCGCCTGCGACACCGTTGTGCCGACGATGGGTTGATCGCCGAGGCTTTGCAGGACACCTTCGTCGCTGTGTGGCGAGGAGCTCACAGTTATCAAGGAACCGGGGCTGCGGCCGGGTGGATGTGGTCGATCGCGATTCGCCGTTTGATCGGCATCCTTCGCAAGCGTCGCCCGGAGCCCGTGCCGGCGAACCCGAACGCGGTCGATGTGCTGGCCGATGTGGAGGACCTGGTGCTGTCCGGCACCGAACACGGTGATCTGGCGGGGGCGCTCAGGTCGCTGTCACCCGAGCTGCGAGCGGTCGTGCAGGCGACGGTGCTCGATGGCCTCACGACCCGTGAGGCGGGTCAGTTGCTGGGGATCCCAGCGGGAACGGTGAAGACGCGCATGATGCGGGCGCGAGTCGAACTGAGAGGAGCCTTGGCATGACCTGGCACGTGGACGAACAGTCGGCACAGCGGTATGTCGCTCGACGACTCGACTCGACGAGTACCTCGTCGATCGAATCGCACCTGCTCGCCTGTGACCGATGTCGGGCGACAGTCGGCGTGGCGGTCGAGGACGACCTGTTGGCATTCGTGTGGAGCGAGATCTCCGACGCCCTCGACCGGCCACGGTTGGGATGGGCCGAACGGACGCTTCGGTGGCTCGGCTGCTCGGACACGTCCTCGCGGATCGTCGCCGCCACGAGTCGCGCCCGCCTCTCGTATGTGATCGCGGTGGCGATCAGCGTCGCGATGGCCCTCGTCGCGTCGTGGTCGGGTGGCGACGGGGCGTTCAGCGCGTTCTTGATGCTGGCTCCGATCGGGCCGCTCGTCGCTACGGCCGGGGCATTTGGGCGGTGGGCCGATCCTGCCCACGCGGTGCTATCGGTGACACCGACATCGACATTGCGGATCGTGTTGATCCGCACCGCCGCATCGGTGGTGCCGGCAATCGCCCTGACTGCGTTGTCGGTACCGATGTTGCTCGATCGCGGTTGGTTGTCGGTTGCCTGGCTGCTGCCGACGCTGGCACTGACGCTCGGAGCCCTGGCGCTGTCGAGCTGGGTTGATCTCGAAATCGCCACGATGATCGTCGTGGGGGCGTGGATCTCGACACCGATTCTCATTCGCGCTCCACGCCGCGAGTTGCTCGACGCCTTTGCGGGGCAAATCCAGTTCGTCTCGATCGGCATTGCCATCGCAGGCGCCCTGACCATGGTCGTGCGACATACAACGTTCGAATACAGGGAGGGCTGATGGGTTCGTATGTGAACATTCGAGGGCTGACCAAGCGGTACGGCCGCTCGCAGGCGGTCGCCGAACTCGACCTCGATGTCGGTGCCGGGGTACTCGGCCTGCTCGGGCCGAACGGGGCGGGCAAGACGACGTTGATGCGGATTCTGGCCACCTCACTGGCGCCGACCGCTGGCACGGTCAACGTGCTCGGTCACGACCCTGCCGACGCGGAGGGCCGCCTCGAGATTCGGCGCAAGCTCGGCTACGTGCCGCAAGAGGTCGGGTTGTACGAGAACTTCACGGTGTTCGACTTTGTCGACTACATCGCGATCCTCAAAGAACACACCGATCGCCGAACGCGGCGCGATGAGGTGCGCCGCGTGGTCGAGGCGGTCGACCTCGGCGACGTGAGCTCGAAAAAGATCCGCAAGCTGTCGGGCGGCATGCGCCGCCGTGTGGCGCTCGCCCAATCCCTGTTGGGCGATCCAGCGTTGCTCGTACTCGACGAGCCCACGGTCGGCCTGGATCCCGAGCAACGGCTGCGATTCCGTGGGCTCGTTTCGCAACACGCCGAGCGACGCTGTGTCGTGTTGTCGACACACATGACCGAAGACGTCGAAGCGTTGTGTGACCGGGTCGTGGTGATGAACCTCGGCCGGATCACGTTCGACGGTACGCCTGTCGAGTTGGCTGCGCTGGCCAAAGATCAGGTCTGGCTGGCCGACGTTCCCGACCCTCGTGCTCTGGTCTCGTGGCGTACCGGAGAAGGTCGCCATCGCAACGTCGGTACGGCGCCGGCCGCCGCCGAGCTGATCACGCCGACCGTTCAGGACGGGTATCTGCTGCTCGGCGGCCGTGTCCCCGACGAGGCCGTGGCGTGAACACGCCGGTCGCCGCGCTGTCTCGTGTCGAGAGCGAGCGACTGATCCGCAACCCGGCGGTCTGGGTCGCGTTTGCCCTGACCGGCTGGTGGTTGGGCGTGGCGATGTGGGGAGGCCCCAGCATCGGATCGCAGCCGCTCACGAAGTACATGCTGCTGCTCGGCTATGGCTTCGCAGTGCCGGGTCTGGTGCTGTTCGTCGCGGTCGTCTTCGCCGTGCTGCGTGGCCGGATGGAACACACCGAGGAACTGCTTGGCACGCTCGCGGTCGGCAATGATCGACGCAGCGTCGCACACGCCTTGGCGAACCTTGGCCCCGCCGTCGTGGTGATGCTCACAATGCTCGTCATGCTCGCCGTGATCCGGCCGGGGGCCAGCCTCGGTACCGACTTCGACATCGATGGTGTCGGTGCCATCGACATCCCGCGACCCACCGTGGCACAGATGTTGCAGGGCCCGGTGGCGTTGTTGGCGTTCACCACGCTGGCCGTGGCGCTCGTCAGGTGGATCCCGACCTGGCTGGTGATCGTGCCGACCCCGTTCTTTTTGATCGTGCAGGTCGCCTTCTTCGGGCTGTTCGTGGGTACAGCGACGAGTTCCGCCAACTGGCTCGGTGTTGGCGGATTTCTCGCCCACGGTGTCGTCAACGATGAGTGGGTCGGGTGCGGCGAGTTCGATAGACGGTGCGACCTGCCGGTCAGTGGTTTCGATCGCGTGACCCCGTGGTGGCACCTCGGGTATCTCGTCGCCCTCGCATTCCTGTTCGGCGCGATCGCCGTGCTGCGTCACCGCCGTGACGTGCGGACATGGTCGGCGTTCGGACTCGGGCTCGCAGCGGCTGTGTCGTTGGCCGTAGTACAAGCGACCACATTCCAGTCGTTCGGAACCCCGTGACGAACGTCGCGGTGATTCTTGCGGAGCTGGAAGGAAGGCGGTTGGTTCGCAATCCGATCATCTGGTTGTCGATGATTCCGGCCGTTCTGTGGGCTGCTCTGGTCGACAACGCGGACGACACGCACTTCGTGCTCACGGGTTATGGGCTCATTTTCACGTGCTTCGCTGTGACGGTGCTCGTCGCGATGGCGGCGCGCAGAAGCCGGTTCAACCACACCGGCCCCTTGCTCGATGTGCTTCCGTCGGGGTCGTCGACCCGAACCGTGGGTCTCGGGCTGGCCGGGGTTGCGCCGGCATGCGCGGCATTGGTGGCGACGACGGTGGTGTGGATCGTCGTCTGGCCGTCGACGTCGCTCGGCACCTCGACCCAAACCGTCAACTCCGGCGTCGACGTCCCTCGACCGAACTTCGCCCAGTTCCTGCAAGGCCCGCTGGCGATCGTCGTGTTCGGTGCGTTGGGTCTCGTCCTTGCCCGCTGGCTCCCTGGCTGGTTGATCGGCGCCGCTCTGGCGTTTCCGATGTTGATCCAGTTCCTGTGGTTCGGCGGATGGCACGCCGAGGGATCACATGCCTATGTCTGGTTGGTTCCGCTCGCCACCGGGTGGGTCACCGACGGATGGACCGGAGCGTGCGACAACACCGACGCCAACTGCGATCTGGCGTTGAGCGGCTTCGATCAAACCACGCCATGGTTGCATCTCGGTTACCTGGTCGCCCTAGCTACGACGTTGATCGCGATCGCCGTTCTGCGTCGTCACCGCGATCGTCGCACGTGGATGGTATTTGGCGCGGCGCTGGCCTCCGTCGCCGTGTTCGTGGTCGCGCAGTGGGTCGTCTACGAACGGTTCGAGCTGGTGGTCGCCCGATGATCGACGTCTCCGCGTTCTGGATGGTCGTTGGTCGGCGCACGCCGTGGGCGGCACTCGGCGGCGTGGCGCTCGTGTGCGGCGTAGCGACTGCGTTGTGGGCTTCGGTCAACGACGGAATGGGTGAACTCGTGCTCGTGCTCCGGCTCGATGCTCTGGCAGTGGCGGCGGTGGCCGCGACATGTTTGGAAGACGGCGCCGAAGAGCTCACTGCCTCTGCACCGGTTGGGATGGCGCGGCGTCGTGTCGCTTCGGTGGCGATGACCGGGGCGATGGGGGCTCTTGCATGGCTCGCCATCGCAGTCTTTGTTGGATTGACGAGCGGTCGAACGGGGGAGTTGCCGTTGGGCGGCTTGCTGATCGAGGTGGCAGCCCTGATCTCGGTTGGCTGGGTTCTCGCTGCGATGATCACCTCCACGTTGGGGTGGCGTGGGTCGGGGGTCCGTGCAACGGCCGCCGTGTCGGTGTTGACGGTGTGCACCGTGTTCACACCGCGCACGTTGGATTGGTTGTGGAGCGGTCCCAGCCCGGCATGGCGAATCGTGCACGTTCGCTGGAGCGTGATCGGTCTCGTTTCGTTGGCCGGGTTCCTGTTGCTCAGCCGTGATCCCGCCCGCCGGCAGATCTTGTCAGTGCCCGCCGAGCGGAGCAAGCTGCCCACATGAACCACCCATTCATCACCCGATGGTCGCTGATGGCGTCGTCGATGCATGGTTCACGAAAGGCGACGACATGACGCCCGCTCCCGCGCCCAGGTCGCTTAACCGGCTCGTGCTCGAACAGATCCGTGTCCTCGTGGTGGCGGGGATCGGTACCGGCGCGATCGTGGTCGGTATCGGCAGCCGCCTGGCGATGTTGGCCCTCCGTCTGACGTCTCCGGACTCGGTGATCGGGCGCCAGAGCGACGACGACTTCACGATCGGCGAGTTCACCCTCGGGGGCTCCTACAACTTGCTGCTGCTCGGTGCAGCAGTCGGGATCATCGGCGTAGCTGCATATCAGTGCGTTGCACCTCGACTGATCGGTCCGCTGTGGTTCCAACGATTAACCGTCGCGCTGGCCAGCGGTGTTGTCGTCGGATCGATGCTGGTGCACGCCGACGGCATCGATTTCCGTGTGCTCAAACCGATGTGGTTGGCGATCGGCCTGTTCGTGTTGTTGCCGGCGCTGTTCGGGGCCGCGATCGGCGCCGTGGTCGACCGTGTCAGCGACCCGACGTTGAATGCCCGCGGCCGCGTCCGGTGGATCCTGCCCGTTGTGTTGTTCGCCTGTTTCCCGCTCACGATCGTCGTGCTCGCTCCCGGTGCACTGATCTTCACGATCTGGTTGGGGGTTCGAGAACGGACCCCCCTGATGGCATGGACCCGTAGCCGTCCCGCAACATTGCTCGCACGCGCCGGTTGGCTCGGTATCGCCGTGCTCGGGCTCGTCGCCCTCGTCGGCGACGTCACTGCGCTCACGTGACGTCCGAACCGTTTCGCCGACAGTGCGCGACAGACCGGGCATGACCGCCGTGGGCGCTGTCCACATTGATTGTCGCAGTGGTCATCGTCAGCGTCGTGTTCCGCGATCGGCTGTTCGTGTGAGCGTGGCAGGCTCGGGAAGCCAGAGGAACGGGCGGCCATTGACGTGCTGCTGGCGATCATCCACGCTTGGGGAGTGGGTATGATGCACGTCTGGATCGATCAGGACCTGTGTACGGGTGACGGCTTGTGTACCGACCACTGCCCCGAGGTGTTCGTGCTGCAGGAGGACGGCATCTCGTATGTGCGTGATGTGTCGACCAGCCAGGCCCCGGCCGGACCCGGTGGACGCCCGAGCATGGTGCCTGTGCCACGCAAGCTCGAGTCGAACGTGATCGCCGCCGCACTCGAATGCCCTGGCGAATGCATCTTCATCGAAGAGGACGCGGTCTACGAGCTGCCGTCACCCTAACGGAGAACGCCCCCTGGTCAGGCTTTGATGCGGTCGTTGGTGGGGTCGTACAGCGGGCGCAGGGCTGTCAGCGCCGGGTACTCGGCGCCGTTCACCTCGACGGTCCACCGGGCGGCCGTGAGCCAGTCGAACGTGATCGGCTCGCCGTCGGCCGCGATCATGGCGAGTCCGACGGCGCCACCGACGGTGTGCCCGTACGAGCCGGCCCGCACGTATCCGACGGGTTGGCCGTTTCGGCGGATCACCTCGGCGTGGTACAGCAGGGGGTCCGGGTCGAGCAGTTGTATCGACACGAGCCGCCGGGGGAGCGGCCCGGCGTCACGGCGCGCCAGCACCGCCTCACGACCGACGAAGCCGCCCGGTTTGTCGAACGCCATCGCGAACCTGAATCCGGCTTCGAGAGGGCCGTCGGTGTTGTCGATGTCGTGGCCGTAGTCGCGGTAGCCCTTCTCCAGTCGCAAGCTCGACAGGGCCTTCAATCCAGCGTGGCGCAGCCCGAACGGTCGGCCGGCTTCGAGCAGCACGTCGTGCACCTGAACGGCATGCTCGGCGGAAACATAAAGCTCGTAGCCGAGCTCACCGAGATATGTGATCCGAACACATAGCACTCGTGCTGACCCGATTTTGATCTCGCGAGCAGAGCGGAACGGGAACGCCCGATTCGACAGGTCGATCGACGTGACCGCCTGGAGCACCTGGCGCGAGAGCGGCCCTTGGAGATTGATCTGGGCGTAGTCGGATGTCACGTCGGCCACGCTTGTGCCGTTGCCTGCTTCGTCGGCGGCTCGGCGCAGATGTGCTTCGACGTGGCGGTGAGCGGTGTCGGTGGCGACCACGAAGAATGACTCGTCGTCGAGCTTGGTGACGGTCAAGTCGGCCTCGAGCAGGCCTCGCTCGTTGAGCCACTGCGTGTAGGTGATCGTGCCCACATCGCCGTTGACGGCGTTGGCCGAGAGGCGCTCGAGCAGCTGCCCCGCACCCGGTCCGTCAACCTGGAACTTCGACATGAAGCTCATGTCCATCAAGATCACGCCGTTGCGGCAGGCATGATGCTCGGCCTCCCACTGCGCCCAGAACGACGGGCGTCGCCAGGTGAGCGGGCCGGGGTCGGGTGCGTGACCGGCCCCGGCGAACCAGTCGGCGCCCTCCCACAAACTGACCTCGCGGAAATGGGCGCCCTCTGCGAGCAACCGGTCGTGCAGCGGCGACAGTTTGGCACCGCGGGCTGTCTTCATCGAACGGTTGGGATAGTGGCACTGATACACCATGCCGAGCGCCTCGACCGTGCGGGTGCGGCGGTACTCGGCGGTGGCCTGATGCGGCTGCAGGCGGGCCGGGTGCATGCCGGTGACGTCGCCGCCAGGGTCGCCATCGACGATCCAATGGGCGACCATCCGCCCGATCCCGGGGCCGCTCAGGATGCCGATCGAGTTGAGCCCGGCGGCCACAAAATAATTGCGCACCTCTGGCGCAGGGCCGACGATCGGCCGCAGGTCGGGAGTGAAACTCTCTGGCCCGCAGAAGAAGGTGCGGATGCCCGTGTTGTAGGCGGCGGGCACGCGGCTCATCGCCGCCTCGACGTACGGACCCATGCGGTCCCAGTCGGGTGGCAGCGTGGTGAACGAGGCGTCGCCGGGGATGCCCTCGACCTTCCACGGCGCGCACACCGGCTCGAACAGCCCGATCATCAGCCCGCCGACTTCCTCGCGGTAGTAGCCGTAGTTGGCTGGATCCTCGATCACGGGCCAGCTTGGGTCGATCCCGTCCATTTGGTCGGTGATCATGTAGTAGTGCTCGGCCGCTTGGAGCGGAATCGTGACGCCTGACAGTTCGCCGAGCTGGCGGGCCCACATGCCGGCCGCATTGACGACGTACTCACATTCGATCGTGCCGTGATCGGTGACAACGCCACGCACGGTGCCGTCACGCACGATGACGTCGGTGACGGTGACGCCCTGGGCGATCGTGACACCTTGTTGGCGTGCCCCACGGGCGAGCGACATCGTGGCGTCGACGGGGTTGACCCGCCCGTCGCCTTCTACGTAGAAGCCGGCCAGCAGATCATCGGTGCGGGCGAGTGGGAACAGCTCGCCCACCTCGGCCGGTGAGATCTCGTGTACGTCGACGCCGCAATAGCGGTTGAAGGCGGCGACCCGCCGGTACTCCTCGAGGCGACCCTCGTCGGCGGCCAGCTCGACGAACCCGACCGGCTTGAATCCCGTCGCCAGACCGGTCTCGGCTTCGAGGTGGGTGTAGAGGTCGCGGGTGTACTTGCGTAGCTCTGTCGATGTTTCCGACGTCGATCCGAATGTGACCATCAACCCGGCGGCGTGCCAGGTGGTTCCAGAGGTGAGTTGGTCGCGCTCGACCAGCACTGTGTCGGTCCATCCAAGATGGCCCAAGTGGTATGCGATCGACGTTCCGATCACGCCGCCTCCGATGATCACGACCCGAGCCCGTGACGGCACCTCCACCATCAGACCATGCTACGGACCGGCACGGCTTAGGGACCGCGTTCGCAACGGCGATCGATGCTGACGAAAGTCGCACACGCCGGCGTGATCCGCCGGCACAGATGTTCACCTGCTGTTTTCCGCCCGTTGCCTGCGTGTCGTGCGGATAGGGCTAGAGTCCTCGGCGACGCGACAGCGCGTCCTAACGCATAAGGGGATACCAATGAGACCCGTGAACAAGGTCATGACTATTGCCGTCGTTGCCGGTCTGCTGCTCGCAGCATGCGGCGGCGACGACGATGCGACCGATGCTCCCGTAGCGACCGATGCGCCGGTAACCACCGACGCTCCCGACGCTCCGGTAACGACCGACGCTCCCGACGCTCCCGACGCTCCCGACGCTCCGGTAACGACCGATGCTCCCGATGCGCCGGTAACGACCGACGCACCTGGCGGCGATGATCCGATCGACGCGCTGTACCAGGAGTGCCTCGCTGGTGGTGCCACTGTCAACCTGATTGCCCTGCCCGACGAATGGGCCAACTACAAGGGCATCCTGGCCTCGTTCAGCGACAAGTATCCCGGCGTCGACCATCCGGTCCAGAACCCGAACGGGTCATCGCAAGAAGAGCTCGACGCAATCGTCAACCTGTCTGGCCAGTCCGACATGCCCGACTCGATCGACGTGAGCCCCGCCAAGGCCCAGATTGCCATCGATGAAGGGCTTTTGGAGCCGTACACGCCGGCCAGCGACGCCGAGATCCCTGCCAACCTGAAAGATCCTGCCGGCAACTGGATCGCCGCCTATTACGGCATCATCTCGATCGGCACCAACACCACGATCGTGCCGAACGCGCCGAAGACGTTTGCCGATCTGGCCAAGCCGGAGTACAAGGGCAAGGTCGCTCTCAACGGCGACCCGCGCACCTCGGGCTCGGCCTTTGCTGGGGTGATGGCGGCATCGATCGCCAGCGGCGGCAGCCCCGACGACATCTTGCCTGGCATCCAGTACTTCGCCGACCTGAAGGCCTCCGGCAACCTGATTCCGGTCTCGGTCGATCAGGCCACCGTAATCTCTGGTGAGACCCCGATCGCGATCGACTGGAGCTACAACTGGCCCGGCCTGCGCAAGCAGATGGAGGACGCTGGCTACACCGTCGAGGTAAACTTCCCATCCGATGGTGTGTACGGCGGTTACTACACGCAGGGCGTCGTCAAGGACTCGCCAAACCAGGCGTGCGGCAAGCTGTGGGTCGAGCACATTCTCTCGAACGAGGGCGCGCTCGGGTATCTCGGTGGCGGCGCGATGCCTGCCCGATTCGGTGCGCTCGAAGCCGCTGGATTGATCGATGAGGCAGCCAAGGCCGAGCTGCCGCCGGCCGATCTGCTCGCCCAGGTGAGCTTCCTCACCCAGGACCAGATCGCCGCCGCGACCGCGGTGATCGAGGCAAACTGGGGTCCGATGGTGGCCGACGCCTGATCGGAACACGTTGAGCGATACCGCACTCACGCGTGACGGGGACCGTGCCGATGGCACGGTCCCCGCCCCGCGCCGCCGAGTTCGAATTCCGGCCGCTGCCGGCCTCCTGCCGTTCCTCTCGTTCCTCTTCCTGTTCTTGCTGCTTCCCGCCTACGGCGTGGTGAAGAAGGGATTCGGTGGCGAGGGCGGCGGCGGATTCTCGCCGTCGACGTTCTTCGACGTGCTCAGTTCCGAGAGCAAGGCGTTCCGCGGCTCGGCCAAGGTCTCTCTGGTCACCGCCGTACTGGGTGTGGTCATCGGGACCGCGGTCGCGTACGCGGCCGCCACTGCTCAACGGCCCAAGTGGTTGCGTTCGCTGGTGGCGGCGTTCAGCGGTGTCGCCGCCAACATGGGCGGCGTCATCCTGGCGTTCCTGTTCTTCACGCTGCTCGGCCGACAAGGGCTCGGAACCAAGCTGATCGACGAAGGTGTTGGTTACCAGCTGTACGACACCGGATGGTTCGACATCTCCGGGTTTTGGGGGTGGGTCACCGTCTACATGTACTTTCAGATTCCGCTGATGGTGCTCGTCACGTTGCCGGCCATCGACGGGCTCAAGCCGGCGTGGCGTGAGGCTTCGTCAAATCTCGGCGGAACGACGTGGACGTACTGGCGGCGGGTCGGCTTACCTGTGCTTGCGCCGTCGATGCTGGGCGGGTTCCTTCTGCTCTTCGCCAACGCATTCAGCGCGTATGCCACGGTGTATGCACTCAACAATCAGGCCAACGTCGTGCCGGTCAAGATCAGCTTTGGGCTGGTCGGCGACGTGGGCGGCAAGTCGTCCGAGCCGTACGCGTTGGCAACGGGGATGATCATCGTCATCGCGGTCGCGATGGGCGGGTATCTCCTGCTTCGCAAACGAGCCGAACGCTGGCAACCGACGTGAGCAGCCGGACATTTCGTTCGCGCCTGTCGCGGCTCGGGCCCAACCTGGTGCTGATCGCCTGCGCGTTCTTCTTTATCGCGCCGATCATTTCGACTACACGTCAGGCGATGCAAAGGGTCCCGATGCCGCTGCTCAACTGGTCGAGCGTCTTCGACAAGTGGACCCTCGATGGTATCAAGAAGGTCTTCGAGGACCCGATGTTCTGGCCGTCTTTGCAGTTCAGCCTCAAGCTCGCCGCGGCGACCGTGGCGATCACGCTTGGGCTGCTCGTGCCGACGGCGCTGTACGTCCATTTGCGGATTCCGAAGGCGCGCGGACTTGTCGAATTCCTCACCGTGTTGCCGTACGTCGTCCCACCGATTGCCCTGGCGGCAGGGATCGCCGCGTTCTACCGAGCGAATGCCCGGTGGCTGTTCAGCTCGCAGTGGGCCTTGGTGCCGTTCTACGTGGTGATGGCGTTGCCGTTTACCTATCGATCGATCGATGCCGGTATCAAGGCGATCGATGTACGCACACTCGTCGATGCTTCGCGCAGCCTCGGGGCCGGCTGGGGAACAACACTTCGCCGGGCGGTGCTGCCCAACATGGCATCTAGCCTCGTCTCCGCCTCGTTTCTCACCACCACCGTCGTCCTCGGCGAGTTCACGATCGCCAACGTGCTCAACAAGCCGACCTTCCCGGTCTTCAGCTTTCAGTTCTTCGGATACGAACCCCAAGGCGGTATCGCTCTAGCAATGCTGACCCTGATCACCACGACCATCCTGCTGGGCGGCCTCACCATCCTCGCCCGCCCGAAAGCGGTGCGTGCGGCCCGTAAGGCCGACCGAGCGGCCGGCATCACACGAACGACGCGGTTCTGACTATGAGTGACCTCACCTTCCAAAAGATACGCAAGACGTTCGGCCCAACGATCGCCCTGCAAGGGCTCGACCTACGGGTCGAACCGGGCGAACTGATCAGTTTGCTCGGCCCGTCTGGCTGCGGCAAGACGACCGCCCTTCGCATCGCGGCCGGATTCGAGACGGCCGACAGCGGATCGGTCTCGGTGACCGGCAACGACATCTCGCGCCTGCCGGCCCACAAGCGCAACATGGGCATGGTCTTCCAGAGCTACAGCCTGTTTCCCAATCTGTCCGTCGCCGACAACGTCGAATACGGTCTCCGCACACGCAAGGTCGGCCGTACCGAAGGGCGACGTCGCGTTGCCGACATCCTCGAGCTCGTTCAGCTCAGCGACCAGGCGCCGAAGTACCCACACCAACTTTCGGGGGGACAGCAGCAGCGGGTCGCACTGGCGCGAGCGCTGGCGATCGAGCCGTCGGTGCTGTTGCTCGACGAACCGCTCAGCGCGCTCGACGCCAAAGTACGGTCGAGCCTGCGCGACGAGATCCGCCGGATCCAGACCGACCTCAAGATCACCACACTGTTCGTCACCCACGACCAGGAAGAGGCGCTGGCCATCTCCGATCGCATTGCGGTGATGTCGCAGGGAGCAATGGAGCAGCTAGGCACACCCGCCGAGATTTACGGCAACCCGGCGAACGCCTTTGTCGCCCGGTTCATCGGATCGATGAACGAGATTCCGGCGACCGTCGTCGATGCCGGGGCGGTTCGTGTGCTCGACACGGTGGTGGCCACTTCGCGATCGCACGACTTCACTTCGGGGACCGAGGTCAACCTGCTGGTCCGGCCCGAGGATGCCAGAATCGTTGCCGATGATGACAACGGTGGCGGCCTTGCGGGCACGATCGTCGGCCAGACCTTTCAGGGCTCGTCGACCGATGTGAGCGTGCGGCTGGATGTGCTCGATGTGCACGTCAGGGTTCATATCATCGGGTCGACCGAGGGCATCCTGCACAACGCCGATCGCGTCACCGTCGGCCTCGATGGGGCTCGGGCGGTTCTCGAGCCCGCAGCCTGACGGCGCGATGCCTGTCATTCGAGTTCACGAACGCGACTTCGATGTCGACGTCGTCGTGTTCGACAAGGACGGCACGCTGGTCGATCTCGACTCGTCGTGGGGGCCGATGGCGCGGAGTTGGGTGGCCGCCGTCGCCGGCGACGACGACGGGCTGATCCACGACTTGTCCGACACTCTCGGTTTGGACCTCGTCACAGGACGCCTCGTTCCCGACAGCACGTTCGCGGCTGGGACGCTCGGTCTTGCCGGCGACGTCACTCGCGATCTGTTGCTCGCTGCGGGATGGTCACTGCACGGTGTCGAGGCTGCGCTTGAACGTGCTCGCACTGAGGTCGACGCGGCGGTTGCCCGCACCGTCCCTGTCACGCTGGCCGATGTCGGTCTCATCTTCACGCGGCTTGCCGCCCGTGGGGTGAAGATCGCCATCTTCACCAGCGATGACCGGGGGCCCACCGTTCGCTTTCTCGAACAGGTCGGTGTGCTCGAGCTCGTCTCGGTCGCGATCACCGCCGACGATGTCGAATACCCCAAGCCGCACCCTGACGGGTTGCACCGGATCGGGCAGGCGATGGGGTGCCCGGCCGACAGGATCGTGTTGGTCGGCGACTCGATGGCCGACCAGAATGCGGCCCGAGCTGCAGGTGCCTGGTTCATCGCCGTCGGCCACGGCACGGCCGCCGCCGCTGGTTCCGATGCGACCGTGTCGAGCATCGACGAGGTTGGCGTCGGCTCAGCGCTGCGCTGATATCAGCACGGCGCCGATGCTGCTCGTAGCAAATCCGACAGGTCGCCACCGGAGGCGAGCGCCTGGGCACTACCGAGCCGCTCGTCGGCGTAGGTAGCGAAGTCGGTATCGAGCGTGCTGACCGCCTGCTGCACCATGGCCCACATCGCTTCGCGGAACTCGCTCATGATCTTCATGAGGGCCAGTCGGGCACGATGGCGGTCGGCGACCGAACCGAAATACAACGTGAGGAGTCGCTCGTCGTCGGCGGCGCTGAAGCCGTTATTGATCGAGAGGTTGGCGAGATCGAACGAGCGGTCGTTCATGCCGGCGTACTCGAAGTCGAGCAACCAGGTGCGGTCGCCATCGAACAGGATGTTGCCGGGCAGCAGATCATTGTGGCATGGCACCAGCGCGTCAGGTGCCGCCGCGAACGCGGTCTCGATCCGGATCGACAGCGCCTGCAGGTCATCGAACGCGACCGGCACAGTGGCACCGTGATTGGACGCATCCCTGGCGTGCCGTTCGACTACTCGATGGATCGCGAACGCGCCGCCCAGCGGTGCTGCTCGATGGAATCGCTGGATGAGACCGACGACTTCCTCGAGTCGTGCGACGAAGTCGTCGTGGTGAAGATGACCGCCCGGCATGAAGTCGGTGACGAGGGTGCCGATTCCGAGCAGTTCGCCGAAGACCGGTGGGCCGATGCCGAGGTCGGCGGCGCGGCGGGCCGCCTCGGCCTCGTTGGCCCGGTCGATGCCGAGCAACTCTGTTCGATCGCCGGGTAGCCGGGCCACAAAGCGCCGCGGCGCCAGCGACGCGACCGTCACGAGCACGTTGTGGTTCGTGAGCCCACCACCGAGAGGTTCGAGCACGACCTCATCGGCCGACCAATCCGGAAAGCTCGTGCGGAGCGCCTGGGTGATCTCACCGAACCCGTTCGGGAGCGCAGTCAGGATCGGACCCGATCGCCGTGCGTGTCGTAGAACGGCCGCAGCGACACAGCGCACGCCACGCGCTCGGTCGCCACCTCCAGCTCGTAGTGACCGGAATGTACGAAGTCGGCGGTCACGCCGTCAGTGTGACGCACGTAGCCGTAGCCGATCGACCGATCGACCGTGTAGCCGAATCCGGCGCTCGACAGCCAGCCGACCCGTTCGCCATCGCGGTAGATGGTCTCGCGTCCGAGCAATACCACCGACGGATCGGTGGTGAACCCGGCGAGGCGCTTGTGAACGCCGTGGACACGTTGCGCCGAGATCGCCTCGCGCCCGATGAAATCGACCGCGCCGCGGTCTTTCACGGCCCACGCCAGCCCGGCCTCGATCGGCGTGTGATCCGGCCCGATATCGCTGCCCCAGGCGCGGTAGCCCTTCTCGAGACGACAACTCTCGATCGCCCGGTAGCCGGCGTTCATGAGCCCGTGCCGCCCGCCGGCGAGGATCAGCGCGTCGTACACGGTGGCCGCCGACTCGACCGGCACGTGCAGCTCGTAGCCGAGCTCGCCGACATACGTGATACGCAACGCCATCACCTCGCACGACGCGATCGACAGACGGCGCAATGTACCGAACGCGAAGCCTTCGTTGCTCACGTCTTCGTCGGACAGGTCGGCGAGGATCGCCCGCGACGCCGGGCCCATGACGGTCAAGACCGACCGCCCAGAGGTGACGTCGATAAGCCTGGCGTCGGCATGAGGTGGGATGTTGCGTTTGATCCAGTCGAAGTCGTGGGTCGCGAACCCCGTACCGGTGACGATGTAGAACTCCTCCTCGCCAGTTCGTCCGACCGTGACATCGCACTCGATCCCACCGTGTGGGTTGAGCATCTGCGTATACGTCAATGCCCCGACAGGCTTGTCGACGTTATTGGCGCAGATCCAGTTCAACGCCGCTGCCGCGCCACTTCCGGCGAGCACGAACTTGGCGAACGAGGTCTGGTCGATCAACGCTGCTGTTTCACGTATCGCTCGATGTTCGCGGCCGACCGCCGCGAACCAGTTCTGGCGGGCGTAGGAGTAGAGGTCGAGCGGCTGTTCTCCAGCGTCGCCAGACGCGAACCAATTCGGTCGCTCCCACCCGAGCTTTTCGCCGAAGCAGGCGCCTTGGGCGAGCAGTCGGTCATACAGCGGGGAGCGCCGAGATGGGCGTGCACTCTCGTGCTCCTCGTGCGGCCACGCCATCGTGTAGTGCTTGGCGTACGCCTCGAGTGTGCGGGTTCGGACCCACTCGATCGAGCGGTGGTTGCGCCCGAAACGGCGAATGTCGGCGTTCCACAGATCGTACGGTGGGGCACCTTGCACGACCCACTCGGCGAGCGCCATCCCGGCGCCTCCCCCGGCCGCGATCCCGAACGCGTTGAAACCGGCGCCGATGAAACAGTTGTTCAGTTCTGGTGCCTCGCCGAGGATGAACATTCCGTCCGGCGTGAAGCTTTCGGGCCCGTTGACCAACTGGTTGATGCCGACCTCCGCGAGTTGGGGCACGCGTCCTATCGCCGATTCCATGATCGGTGCGAAGTGATCCCAGTCGCTGTCGAGCAGGCGAAACGTGAAGTCGTCGGGCACCCGCTTGACCGACGCCGACCACGGCTTCGGATTCGGTTCGTAGCCGCCCATCACCAACCCACCGACCTCTTCCTTGTAATACGTGAGCCGGTCGGGGTCGCGCAATGTCGGTAGATCGCGGGCCACGCCGAACGGTTCGGTGATCACGTATTGGTGCTCGACCGACACCAGCGGCACGTTCACGCCGATCGCCGCGGCCAACTGGCGGGTCCACTGCCCAGCGCACAGCACGACTACCTCACAATCGATGCGGCGCTCAACACCGAGATGCGACGTGACCACACCGGTGATCCGACCGTCGGCCACGTCGATGCGTTCGACAAAGCAGTCCTCGACGATCGTCGCCCCGGCCTGGCGGGCCCCTTTGGCGAGCGCCATCGTGATGTCGGTCGGGTTGGCCTGTCCGTCGGTTGGCAAGAACGCCGCCCCGACCAGGTCGTCGACCTGCATCAGCGGCCACATGGCGCGTGCTTCGGCCGGCGACAGTAGGTGCATCTCGAGCCCGAACGAGGTAGCTGTCGTGGCCTGCCGTTTGACCTCTTCCCACCGCTCGGCGTTGCACGCCAGGCGGAGGCCGCCGTTCATCTTCCACCCTGTCGCTTGACCGGTCTCGGCCTCGAGCCGCCTGTAGAGATCGACCGAATAGCCGAGCAGCTGGGTTGTGTTGGCACTCGATCTGAGCTGGCCGACCAACCCGGCGGCGTGGAAGGTTGAACCGCATGTGAGTTGGCCACGCTCGACGAGCACGGTGTCGGTCCAACCGAGATGGGCGAGGTGGTAAGCCGTTGAGCAGCCGACGATCCCGCCGCCGATGATCACTGCCCGCGCCGAGGTATGGAAATCGACCATCGCCGCGGATTCTACTCGTCACCCAACCGCGCTCGAGAAAGGGCCCACCATCCGTGGCGTCCGAAGCATCGATCAGAGCCGCACTGCGTAACGGTTTGGTGCCAGGCACCAAACCGTTACGCCGTGCTGTCACGTTGGGAGGCGGTAGTGGTGGGATTTGGGGCGGGTGAGGGCGAGGAACCCCCACTTCGACAGCGAGCAGCCGCGGCCTGTGTCTTTGACCCCGACCCACGGCAGCATCGGGTCGAGGTAGTCGCATCGGTTCATGAACACTGTTCCCGTCTGTAGACCGTGGTCGATGCTGCGAACCGCATCCGGGTCTCGAGACCACACCGAGGCCGACAGGCCGTATCGGCTGTCGTTCATCAATCGCACCGCCTCGGCGTCGTCTGCGACCGACATGATGCCGATCGCCGGGCCGAACGTTTCCTCGGTCATCAGCGCCATCTGGTGGTCGACGTCGATCAGCACTTGGGGCGCCATGTAGGCCGTGCCGGGAGTGTCGCCAGGGAAGTCGGATGCATCGATCAGAGATCTTGCTCCGGCCTGCACGGCGTCGGCTACCTGCAGTCGCACTTGGTCGGCAGCGCGCGCCGTGACCATTGGCCCGAGCGTCGTCGTGGGGTCGAGCGGGTTGCCGAGCACGAGCCGGTTGGTTTCGGCCACGAACAGTTCGACCACTTCGTCGAAGATGCCGGCGTGGACGTAAATCCGCTCGATCGCACAGCATGACTGCCCGGAGTTGAAGAAGCTGCCCTCGACCAGCGCCGGCACGGTGTGGGCCAGGTCGGCGTCGGCGCGCACGTATGCCGGATCCTTGCCGCCGAGTTCGGTGGCGACTCCGATGAATCGATCGGCAGCGGCCTTCTGAATCGTTCGACCAGCCTCCACCGATCCGGTCAGGACGACCTGATCAACCACCGACCCACCGATCAGGGCTGCCGCAACGGAGTGCGACATCGCCAGCGGCACCAACAGGTCGTCGGGCAGGCCGGCGGCACTGAAGGTGTCGGCCAGGCGATTGGCGCACGGGGTGGTCTGTGATGCGTGCTTCAGCAAGACAGCGTTTCCGGCCAGCAAGGCCGGAACGATCGAGTTGATCGACGTGAGGTATGGGTAGTTCCACGGGGCGATGATGAACACGACCCCGAGCGGCTCGCGCGAAGCCCACCGGTCGAAGCCGGCGAGGTCGTCGAAGTGCTGATCGGCGAGGGCCTCGGGGGCGACGTCGATCAGATACGTAGAGCGCTCGATCACACCGCTCACTTCGCCGGACCCGACCGCGACCGGACGCCCCATCAGCCATGCCAGTTCGTTCACGATCTGCTGGCGTTGCTGATCGAAGAGACGCATGAACCGTCGGCAGATCATCTGTCGATCGCGCATCGGAACCTGGGCCCATTGCGCTTGCGCCTGCTGGGCCCGCAACGCAGCGTCGGTCACCTGCTGCTGATCCGACAGGGAGTGTTGGGAGTACACCTCGCCGTTGACGGGCGACACGATCTGAATGGAGTGGGACAACTTGGAATTCTCCTCTGTGACGTGGCCTGTGACGCCCATCGTGCGTGGTATCGAGTATGCCAGGGAACCCGTACAAGCGATCGCTCCGGAACCGCCGCAATCGTGTGCCTGACACACTCAGCGCGGGTGTTCTCAGTCGGTGATCCAGGGTTCGATCTCGATCCCGAGACCGTCGGCAATGCGGTTGGCGTAGGCGTAGTAGGCGACCACTTCGACTATGTCGAGGATGTCACGGTCAGAAAAGCCGGCCGTTCGCAGCACTTGGGTGTCGTCGTCGTTCATCGCGCCGGGTGTCACGGTGAGTTTGATCGCAAACGACAGCATCGCTTGGCGCTTTTTGGAAAGGTCGGCGATTCGCCAGTCACGCTCGACGGCGGTTACCAGTTCATCGTTCTTGAGCAGCAGGCGCAGACCGCGCCCGTGATGATCTATTCAATAGTGGCAGTGGTTCTCAAGGCTGACGACGAGCGCGATCAGCTCGCGTTCGACCTTGCGCAGCGAGGCCGTGCTCGCCATCGCGGACCCGTACAAACTCTGATGCGCAGCCAATCCGCGGGGGTTGAGCGAGTGCACGGCGATGATGTTGTCGACGCGTCCGTATTTCGGGTCGACGACCGTTGGGTACAGCTTGCCGAGCTCGCCGTCCCACGAATCATCGGGCACGGTCTCAATTCTTGCCATTTGCCAGCGTCTCACATCGTCGTGGGCGACGGCAGCACAGCGAGCTACTCGGCACGATCACACAATGCCAGAATTTGACGTGCCGTTCATCCTCGCAATCGAGTGTTCTCGGGATCGAAAAGCGGCTCGGTCCCGACCGTCGCCGGTTGCCGCCGACCGAATATCTCGACCTCGAGCTTTGTCCCCGACGCCTCGAACTCGGGACGAACGTAGGCGAGTGCCACGCTCTGGCCGAGTGTGAAGCTCCAACCGCCGGACGTGACGAGGCCCACCCGGCGATCACCGCTGAACACCGAAGCGCAGAAGGGCGCGTCGGCATCGCCGGGATCATCAAGGGTCATCGACACGAAGCGCCAAGCGGGGCCACTCTCGCGCTCGGCGACCATCGCCGGCTTGCCGACGAAGTCGGGCTTGGAAAGGTCGACGAAGCGATCCATCGACGCGTCGAACAGCGAGAACCCGATCTCAAGATCGACCTTCCACCCTCGGTAACCCTTGTCGAGGCGCAGACTGTCGACGGCGTAAATGCCGAAATCGCGAATGCCGTGTGGTTCGCCGGCCGACCAGATCGCGTCGTACAGGGCTTCTATCTGGGCGTTGGAAGCGTGCAGCTCCCACCCCAGTTCGCCGACGTAATTGACCCGCAGGGCGCGGACCGGACCGACCGCGGTCGCGATCGAACGCATCGACAACCACGGGAACGCGGCGTTGTCGAGCGGCGTTTCGGTGATCTGGGACAACACCTCACGCGACCTCGGACCCGCCAGAACGAGCGAGCCGTAGTCGGCCGTGACGTTGCTGACCGCGACCGAGCCGTCGTCGGGCAAGGCGTGCTCGAGCACGTCGAGGTCGTGCCACTCGGCACCGGCCGCGCCCACGAGATAGAAGTGATCGTTGGCGACCCGGGTGAGCGTGAACTCGCTGAGCACCTTGCCATCGGGCAGCAGGGCGTACACGAGCGACACGCGTCCCAGCCTTGGCAGTTTCGTGCACAGCAGACGGTCCAGATAGGACTCGGCGCCAGTACCGCGCACCTCGAACTTAGAGAAGCCCGGAAAGTCGAGCAGTCCGACACGGTTGCGCACAGCGTCGCATTCCTCGGCCACCAAGGGGCGCCAAGCGTTGCGACGCAAGAACGACAGCGAGTGGTCGGTGATCGCTGCGGGCGTTCCGTGGCCCGTGTCGAACCAGGTCGGACGCTCCCACCCGCCCCGGGCGCCGTAGTAGGCCCCTTTTGCAAGCAGCTTGGCGTACAGCGGTGACGTGTAGGCCGGCCGGCCGGCCGGCCGCTCCTCAAATGGGAAGCCCATCGCGTACTCGTTCTGGTACACCTCGATCGCCTTGTCGATCGTGTACTGGGTCGTTGCGTAGTCCTTGTAGCGGCGACGATCGATCGACCAGATGTCGAACTCGGGCCGGCCGTCGAGGATCCATTCGGCGATCGCCTTGCCGGCGCCTCCACCTTGTGCGATGCCGAAGCTGAACGTGTTGCAGTGGAAGAAGTTGCGCAGGCCGCGCTCGGGGCCGAGATAGGGATTGCCGTCGGGTGCGTACGGGATCGGCCCGTTGACAACGCGGGCGATGCCTGCCTCGCCCAACACGGGCACCCGCTCGCCGGCGTCGAGGATCTGCGGTTCAAGCCGTTCGAGGTCTTCGCTCCACAGCATGTTGGCGAACTTGTCGGGGATGCCGTCGCGCCACATCGCGGTGGCCTTCCACTCGTACGGCCCAAGGATGAAGCTGTTGCGCTCTTGGCGCAGATAGTACGACGTGTCGGGGTCGCGCAGCAGCGGGAGCGGGGTGTCGCGCGCCGTTAGCTCGGCGATCTCGTCGGTTACGTAGTACTGATGCGACATCTGCGCGATCGGATGGTGGCGGCCGATCAGCTGCATCACCTCGCCGGCGCGGTAGCCGGCTGCATTGACCACGATCTCGCAGTCGACGACGTGATGCTCGCCGTCGGCGGTGCGAGTTGTCACCGTCCAGGAATGGTTCGGATGCTGCTCCAGTGCGACGACCCGCTCGAAGCGTCGCACCCGCGCTCCGAGTGCACGCCCGGCGCGTGCCATCGCCTGGGTTACCTGGGACGGGTCGATGTCGCCGTCGAGGGGATCCCACAAGGCACCCGCCAAGTCGTGGGTCTCGATCAGCGGGTAACGCTCGACGAGTTGCTCCGGAGTCAGCATGTCGTAGCCCATGCCCTGGGCGTTGGCCATCGAGGTGACGTGGCGAAACTCGGCGATCCGCTCCGCGCCGTGCGCCAACCGCACGGACCCGGTGACGTGGTAGGTGATCGGGAATTCGGGATCTTGAGCCAGCTCGCGGAACAACGCCGCCGAGTAGGACTGCACCTTCATCACGCTCCAGCTCGTGCTGTACGTGGGGACATTCCCAGCCGCGTGCCAGGTCGAACCCGATGTGAGTTCGTCGCGCTCGAGCAACAGCACGTCGCTGCATCCCATCTTCGCCAGGTGGAACATCGTGCTACAGCCGGCGATGCCACCACCGATCACGACGATCCGTGCCTGCTCTCGGGTCGGTTGGTCGCTCACTGCGTGCTCGCTCATGATGCCGGCTCCTTCTCGGTTCGATTTGTGTAATAGTAGACACGAATTACACAGCCCGCATCTAGCGAGCGCTCCACCTCGGAGGACTCATGACCGATCTGCCCACCAATGCTCGCGTCGTCATCGTCGGAGGTGGCATCGTCGGGTGCAGCATTGCCTACCACCTCGCCCTGCGCGGGTGCACCGATGTCGTCCTGCTCGAACGCAAGCAGCTCACCTGTGGCACCACCTGGCACGCCGCTGGGCTGGTCGGGCAACTGCGGGCGACCCACAACCTGACCCGGCTGGCGCAGTACACGACGAACCTATTCGCGACGTTGGAAACCGAGACCGGTCAGGCCACGGGGTTCCAGCAGCGCGGCTCGGTGTCGGTGGCGCCCACACAAGAGCGATTCGAGGAGCTCAAGCGCGGCGCTTCGATGGCTCGCGTGTTCGGCCTGGAGGTCGACATCATCACGCCGGCCGACGTCGCCGACTTGGTGCCGTTGGCCAGGGTCGACGACCTGGTCGGGGGTGTGCATCTGCCGAACGACGGCGTGATCAACCCGATCGACACCACTCAGGCGATGGCGAAGGGCGCCCGTGCACTTGGCGTGCGGATCGTCGAGAACGTCAAGGTCGAACGGATCGTGGTCGAACACGGTCGCGCCGTGGGGGTTGTCACCGAGGCCGGAGACATCCGCGCCGACGCCGTCGTGAATGCAGCCGGCATGTGGGGCCGAGAGTTGGGCGATCAGGCCGGCGCCGTGGTACCTCTGCATGCGGCCGAACATTTCTACATCGTCACCGAGGGTGTCGACGGCATCTCGCCCACGATGCCGGTGCTCCGCGATCCTGATGGCTGCGGTTACTTCAAGGAAGATGCCGGCAAGCTGCTCGTCGGGTGGTTCGAGCCGGTGGCGAAGCCGTGGGGCATGGACGGGATCCCCGAGTCGTTCGCGTTCGATTCCCTGCCGGAGGATTTCGAACACATTGCCCCGCTCGTCGAAGCGGCGGCGCACCGGATGCCGTTGCTCGCCTCGGCCGGCATCCGACTGTTCTTCAATGGTCCCGAGGCGTTCACCCCTGACGATCGCTATCTGCTGGGCGAGTCGCCCGACGTGAAAGGCCTGTTCATGGCCTGTGGGTTCAACTCGATCGGGATCCAGTCGTCGGGTGGGGCCGGCAAGGTCCTTGCCGATTGGATCATCGACGGCTACCCACCGATGGACCTGTGGGATGTCGACGTCCGCCGCGTGATGCCGTTCCAGCGCAACCGCTCGTACCTGCACGACCGCACGATCGAGGCGTTGGGGCTGTTGTACGCGATGCACTGGCCCTTCCGCCAGCCCGACACTGCCCGGGGTGTGCGGCGTTCGGCACTTCACGATCGGCTGGCCGAGCGGGGTGCCTGTTTCGGTGAGATGGCCGGCTGGGAGCGTGCCAACTGGTTTGCCCCGGCCGGTGTCGAGCCGGTGTACGAGTACAGCTACGGCAAACAGAACTGGTTCCCGCACTCCGCCGCCGAGCACGCCGCGGTCCGCACCGCGGTGGGCGTGTTCGACCAGTCGTCGTTCGGCAAGTTCTTGCTCGAGGGCCCCGACGCCGAGGCCGTGCTCAACCAGATCTGCGCCAACGACGTCGCCGTTCCCGTCGGCCGGATCGTCTACACCCAGTGGCTCAACGAGCAGGGTGGCATCGAAGCCGACCTCACTGTCACGCGTGAGGCGCACGACCGCTACTTGATCGTCACCGCGGCGGCGACACAAGTACGCGATCTGGCATGGTTGAAGGACCACATCCCCAACGGGGCTCGCGCCGTCGCCACCGACGTCACGTCCGCCCATGCCGTGCTCGGTGTGATGGGGCCCAACTCCCGAGCGCTGCTCGCCACACTGACCCCCACCGACATGTCCAACGACGCGTTCCCGTTCGGCACGTCGCGGATCATCGATCTCGGCTACGCCAGGGTGCGCGCCAGCCGGGTCACCTTCGTTGGTGAGCTGGGGTGGGAGCTCTACATCCCGACCGAGTTCGCGACCGGGGTGTACGACGTCCTCGTGGATGCGGGCTCGGGGTTCGGTTTGCGCCAAGCGGGGTACCACGCGCTCAACTCGTTGCGGATGGAGAAGGGGTACCGGCATTGGGGCCACGACATCTCACCGGACGAAACCCCGCTCGAGGCCGGGCTCGGCTTCGCTGTGCGTTGGACGAAGCCAGACGGATTCATCGGCCGCGATGCCCTGATCGAGCAGAAACAGCATGGCGTCAAGCAGCGCCTCGCCCAGTTTGCGCTGCATGACCGCCAGCGGCTGCTATACCACAACGAGCCGATCTGGCGCGATGATGTTCTGGTCGGACGCATCACCTCGGGGATGTACGGGCACACGCTGGATGCATCGCTTGGGATGGGGTACGTGGGTGATGCCGGCCGAGTCGTCGACCGCGAGTTCGTTCTGGCTGGTCGCTACGAGATCGAGGTGGCTGGTGAGCGCCTGCCAGCCAATGTGTCACTCGCCCCGCTGTACGACCCCAAGAGCCTGCGCGTCAAGAGCTGAGCACGATGGCGATCCGGGCTGTACACACAGCGGACGAGGCGACCTCGCCCTCCGATTCCGCGCCGTTCGACGATGCCCTGATAGGTGGGCGACTGCGCGAGCTACGCAAAGCCAAGGGGCTAACGCTCAAGGACGTCGCGACAGATACCGGCATCTCTGTTAGCTATCTCAGCCAGATCGAGCGCAACGTGTCGCGGCTCCCGATCGGTGTGCTCAAGCGGATCTCCGACGTACTCGGCGTACACATGCACTGGTTCTTCCAGCACGGGGCCGAGGGGCCAGCCGAGGAGCGCGAGATCGTGGTGCGTGCCGGCCACCGCCGAAACCTGACCTTCACCGGGCTCGGGATCAACGAGGAGTTGCTTTCGCCGAACCTCTCCGGGCCCCTGGAACTGCTGATCAGCACGATCCACCCGGGCGCCGACAGCGAGTTTTACGAGCACGATGGTGCCGAGGCCGGCCTGGTGATGTCGGGCGACCTGGAGCTATGGGTCGGCGAGCAGCACTTCCGGCTGCATGCCGGCGACAGCTTTGCGTTCGAGAGCACCAAACCGCACCGCTGCGCCAACAGCACGTGCGAACCCGCCAAGGTGCTGTGGGTGATCACGCCGCCGCATTACTGAGCAGCTGGACCGAGCCCGGCCGCATCGACCGCGGCTGGATACATGTCGGGATCGTCGGCGATCTCGGCGTGCAGCCATTCGCGGAAGGCCAATACGGCGACGTCATCGCGACGGTCGCGGCGGCAGACGAAATACCACCGTCGCGGTTGCGACACCTCGATCGGAAACGGTGCCACGAGGCGACCGCTGCGCAGGTCGGCGGCGGCGAGGAAGGTTGGCACGATCGCCACCCCTTGCCCGTCGGTGGCCGCTTCGAGGGCGAGCAGGTACGAGTCGAACCGCGGAGCGAGAAGGCCATGCACCTCTGGGACGCCGGCGGCGTCGAGCCAGGTCGACCACTCGTCGGCCGCCGTGTACAGCTGCAGCAACGATTGGTTGACCAGGTCGGCCGGTTGACGCAGCCCGATCCCACCGTGGACGAGCGCTGGACTGCACACCGGCGTCAGGCGCGCATCGAACAGATGCGTGTAGTCGATCCCCGGCCGGTCCGGGCGTTCGGTGCACACGATCGCCACATCGCCGGCGGCCTCGTCGAATTCCCAGTCGAGGTGGCTGGCGTTGAACCTGACGAGGATCTCCGGATGGGATGACCCGAATGTGTGCAGGCGCGGGATCAGCCAGCGGGCGGCCATCGTGACGTACACCTGCACATCGAGTTGATCGACCCGCCCCGACCCGGCGACGACCGCCGTGCCCGCAGCGATCCGTTCGAGGCCGTCGCTCACGTACGCCTGGTAGTGAATGCCGGCGGTGGTGAGCTCGACGCGACGGTTTCGGCGATCGAACAGCGAGACCCCGAGCCGTCGCTCGAGTTGGGCGACCTGGTGGCTGATCGCCGACTGGGTGACCATCAGCTCCTCGGCCGCGACCCGAAAGCTGAGGTTGCGGGCGGCGGCGTCGAAGGCGCGCAGCGAGGCCATTGACGGGAGCCCTTCCATGATCCGCAGGTTACATGAGATCTTCTCATCGATCGATGAGAGAAGATCGCTTGTTGTGGGCGTCGATTCAGTTCAGAATGATCCAAACTGAAGCAGCAAGGGGGATTTCGATGAGCGATGCTCAACAGGCTGGGCGACGTGGCGGACGCGAGGCGAGGCGCGCGCTGCGCGCCGCGCCATTGGCGCTCGATGTCCGCCCGGTCAACCCCGGCATGGTCAGCGGGCGCTATGCGGCGCTGACCGATGCCGAGGTGATGAAGGTTCACCTGGCCGCGCTCGACGTCCTCGAGAACATCGGACTCGCTGACGCGATCCCGTCGTGCCTCGACGTGCTCCTGCCGAAGGGCTGCACGATCTCCGACGAAGGCCGCCTGTTGTTCCCCCGCGGTCTGATCGAGGACACCGTCGCCATGGCCGGACGCAACTTCGTCCTGCACGGTCAGGATCCCAAGCACGACATGGAGCCGTGGGGCAAGAAGGTCTACTTCGGAACCGCTGGGGCGGCTGTGTACATCATCGATCCGATCACGGGTGAGTATCGCGAGTCGCTGTCACAGGACGCCTACGACATCGCCCGCCTGGTCGACACGATGGAGCACATCCACTTCTACCAGCGCGCCGTGGTGCCGCGGGATCTCCCTGACCCGGCCGAGATGGACATCAACACCTGCTACCTCAGTGTGAGCGGAACGACGAAGCACGTCGGCACCTCGTGGGTGCACCCTGATCACCTGGAGGCGTCGCTCAAGATGCTGCACCAGATCGCCGGCGGCGAGCAGCAATGGCGGGCGCGTCCGTTCGTCAGCCAGTCGAACTGCTTCGTGGTTCCCCCGCTCAAGTTCGCCGCCGACGCATGTCGCTGCCTGGAGATGGCTGTACACGGCGGGATGCCCGTCTTGTTGTTGTCGGCCGGCCAGGCTGGCGCCACCGCGCCGGCGGCGCTGGCAGGGGCGCTCGTGCAGGAGGTCGCCGAGGTGCTCGCCGGACTGGCGTATGTGAACGCCATCAAGCCGGGCCATCCGGCGATCTTCGGACTCTGGCCGTTCGTGTCGGATCTGCGTTCGGGGGCGATGTCGGGGGGCAGCCCTGAGCAGGCGCTGCTGTCAGCGGCGTGTGGTCAGATGGCCCACTTTTACGATCTCACCGGAGGCACATCGTCGGGCATCAGCGATTCGAAAATGCCCGATGCGCAGGCCGGCGCCGAGAAGGGCTACAACCACGCGCTCGTCGGCAACGCCGGCGCCAACCTGATCTACGAGGCGGCCGGGATGCACGGCAGCCTGCTCGGGTTTTCGCTCGAGGGCGTGGTGCTCGACAACGACATCATTGGCGCCGTACAGCGCACCATCAAGGGCATCGAGGTCTCCGACGAGACGCTCTCGCTCGACACGATCCGCAGCGCGGTAATCGGCGGCCCCGGTCACTATCTCGGCTCGCCCCAGACACTCGAGCTGATGCAGACCGAATACATCTATCCCGCGATCGGCGACCGACTGAGCCCGAAAGAATGGAACGAGGTCGGCCGTCCGATGATCGTCGACCAAGCGATCGCCAAGGTTCGCGACGTGCTCGACCGCCACTTCCCCGATCACATTCCTGAGGATGTCGACGCCGCGATCCGGGCCGAACTGCCGATCAGTTTCCCGCGTGATCGGATGATTTCCAGGGCCGCCCCGGTCGCAACGATTCCGGTGGAGTCGATCGCCGTCTGAGCGGTCGGCGTGTCGTGCCGGGATCGCGGATCGCGTCGTGCCAGGTGACCAACGCACGACCCGGCCGAACCGAAGCCGTGATGGAGGACGCCCTAGTTGCACACCGCGCGGCGGTCTATGACCGTGCTTTCGTAATGCCAGAAGGCCGCTGGCGGTTTGTAAGCCTCCCGCCCACCTCGGCCCGGCGCTTGGTCTAAATGCTGAAGGGGTTCCAGTTCGAGTGGCCGTGTGCTCGGCGCACGCCGGCTCGGCCGCCCACATCGCGTGCAGGAGCGCCCAGTTGTCGGGCCGACCGAGCGTCGTCATCGACAAGGCGGCGATGTTCGTACCGGCGCCGATCTCCTTCGTCTCGACCAGTGCATCGGCGACGAGCGCCGCGTCATCGACCGCCGGGACCGTCACCGGCAGCGCCGCTGGCGCCGTCTCGGACGGCTCCGTCGTTGTTGGCGTGGGCGCCGTGGTGGTCGGGGCAGACGTCGATGGAATTGTCTCTGACGTCGGGACCGTGGTGACCTTGTCGGGTCCACCGCTGCGCTCGAGCAACAGCGCCCCGGCTCCGACAATGACGATCGTTGCCGCGGCGGCCGCCAACATGATCCTGTATCGAGGCCCACCCTGGCGGCCGTGATCGGTATCGCCGAGCACGCGCACGTCGTGGGTCGGGTCGGTGCGTTGGTCCCCGTCATCCGTGCCTGCGTCGCTGGCTGCTGAATCAGGTGCTACATCGGATGCAACAAACTCGTCGAGCAGTCGCGCTCGCAGGTCGTCGCGGAACGCGGCGGACGGCTCGGGATCGACGCGATCGAACGCGTCGTAGAGCGGGTGCCGGGTCATGGCTGCCTCTCCTTATGACTTTGGGCGAGCGCTTGCCTGGCGCGGGCCAGCAACGATTCGATTGCGTGTACAGAACGCCCGATCTCACCGGCGATTCGATCGACCGACGACTCGTCGAGGCACTTCAGCACGAGCACCATGCGGTGATCGGTCGAGAGATCACGCGGCAGCTCGTTGAGATGGCCTGGATCGACATCGACCAGGTCGTCGACCGTCTCGTCGTCGCGCCCGACCCCGCTCGACCACGCCAGAGCCAAACGCCGTTGCTCGCGAGCGTTGCTGCGATAGTGGTCGACCAGCTTGTGTCGGGCGCCGGACAAAGAAAGTTCGAGCTGGGTACTGAGTGGGCAGTTCACGAACACTACGTTTCCCGGCCGACCGACCCGGGTCGTCGTGTTGGCTCGTATTGCCAAGTATCACGTTGTTTCTTGGATGAAATCTTGGATGGTGGCGGCCATTCTGGAGGACGTCGAGGTGCCTGTACTCATCCCCACAGCGTCGCAATGGGTGCGGCGACGATCTCGCCGCCCGACCGGACAGCGACCTGATCGAGGAGCTGTGCGACGAGTTCGGGGCGCCGGATCTCGGCGGCCTGCTCGACGTTGGCGAGAGCGGTCACGGTGCGCAGGTACGACTCACACCAGGTAGCGCGGAACCGGCGCGTGGTCGGACCGAGCAGCATTTCGGGAAACCCGCCTTGAGCGATCAGCTCCGCATAGTCGGCCCGGCTGAGCGGTGTGGTCGGCGTGGGTGGTAGCTCGGCATTGAACAGGCCGTCGAGGAAGGTCTCGTGCACGCCGACCCGCTCTCCCATCGAGACCGGCAGGAGTTCAGTCAGCCCGACTCGCCCCGTCAGCGTTTCCGAGAGTGTTCGAGTCGAAAGGAACCGTGTCGAGCCCGCAAGCAGGTACTGCCCGCGATCGTCGGATCGGTCGAGTTGGGCCTTGAGTGCGAGCAGCAATCCGTTCCCGCCGCGCTGGAACTCGTCGATCGCGACTTGCTCGGGTTGACCGTCCAGGAACCCAACTGGATCACTCAGCGCGGCTTCCATCGCGCCGGGCTCGTCCAGCGTGATCACCGGCCCGCGACCCCGCTGTACCTGCTCGACGAGTGTGCTCTCGCCGGACTGGCGAGGGCCATTGATGACGACCGCTCGAAAGTCTCCGAGCAGCTCTTCGGCCGGCTCAGTCAGGTGTCGAGCGATGTCCATCGACGCTCAGGCCAGGCCGGCTAATGAGAATATGCCGGACTACTAATCGAAAAATGCCGAGTATCTGCTGCGGATCTGCCTCAGTCTCGGACGCGGACGACCTCGTGGTCGGTCGACCGGTCGGTTGCGCTGTGCTCTGTTGCCGCCGGCTCAGCGACTGGCGCTATGCCGAGATTCTGGCGGCGTATTTGCGTTGGGCGGCCTGCTTCGAGACACCCAGCATCGCTCCGACCACGACCGATCTGCCCGCCGCGCATCACGAATCGCGTCCAGTAGCGCTGTATTGACGTCGTCTCGTTGCTCGATCAACTTGGCAATCGTGCGGAGCGCGGCAGTATTCGCCTCGACGAGATCATCGGCATCGACATCGTCGGCCCAACGCTCGAGCGCCTCGGCTCGTTGTGTCCGTGTCGTGGTCATGGTGCCCACCAGCCTTTCAGGAACTTGGATCGTGCCTGCATTGCATGAATGATCGTGACGTCCTCGTCGTCACTGACCACCCCGACTTCGAGCGGCCGAGCGTTGCGGGCCGGTCCGACGAACATCGTGACGCAGGGATCAGCTGTCTCGAACGCTCGCCAGTGGTGTCTGAGTGCATGCAGCATGTCGTCATCAGAGACACCGTGCTTGCGGGCGCCCGCCTCGATGTCAACGAACCAAGCCTACGTCGCTTCGATAGTATCGTCAACATGCGTTGACGGCTCTTCTCGAGTGTCACTGCAGCCGAGGGCGCACCGCGCTCCCGGCTGAGGCTCGCGTAGTACGCGTCGAGACGCTGTGTTGTGACGCGTCGCAGGGTGAGCTTGCCGAGAGCGGGCTCGATCATCTTCGACACGAAGCGCCGATACTCCCGGACCGTCGTCGGGGACAACTGATAGGCAACATGGTCAAGCCATCGAGCCAACAGCTCGCGCAGTGTGGTCATCGACGACGTGATCTTTCCAGCTGACACCTCGGTGACGGGTGCCGCGAGGGCGCGCAGTGCCTCCCGTTTGGTGCCGTGAAAGGTACGACTGAGCTGCCTCGCTCGCTCGGGCGGACGTGGCATCGCGGGGGAGCTGCACGACCAGCTCCCAGACCCCGGGACGGTGTTTCTCAGAGCCCAGAAGGAGAATTGAACTCCTGACCTACGCATTGCGAGTGAGATCTGAGCGTTCCGTTGAGTCCTTGAGAGGGCCATCTAGCTGGTATTTCGCGAGGGCGGCGTTCCGCCGAGTCCCGCCGTTTCCGCCCCAACCAAGCGGATTTCTTGGTTGGATTCTTGGTTGGCGACCGGTCGACGTAACTGCGAGGTCGTGTAATCCGGCCGATCCGTGGCGCCCGATCAGCCCTCGGATCCGGGGTGCCGTCGGCAGCGGTCGATACGTGTCCGTGAACCGGCGTTATACGTGTGATCGCGGTCAAGGGCATGTTCTGGCGATTCGGGCACTCGGTGCCGGTCGGTTCTCGATGGATGTGTAGCCGGTCGGCGGGTGCGATGATCAGGGGCCGAGGGTGGCGGCAGGCAGGACAACGACGCCGTCAGGGCGGGTGTAGCCGTATCCGGTGGCGGTGATCACTGCGAGCGTCGCCGGTTCGCCGATCTTGGTGGTGTCCACCTTGCCGCAGAAGGCGAGCAGGTTGGCAGCAGCCATGTCGATGTCGTCCTGGCCGAGCTTCACCTCGAATGCCGCCCAGCGTCCGTCGCCGGCGGTGACGACCGCGTCGATCTCCAGGTCGTCGGAGTCCCGGTAGTGCTGCACGGTGCCGTCCACCGCGTCGGCGAACACTCGTAGGTCACGCACGACGAGCGCTTCGAACAGGTGCCCGAAGTAGTTCAGGTCGGCGAGCAGTTGGCCCGCTCCGGCGCGTAGTGCAGCAACGGCAACGGATGGATCGCAGAACTGCACCCGTGGCGAGTTGCGCAGACGGGCCCGGGAACGCAGATGTGATGACCATGCCTCGAGTGGGTCGAGCATCATCAGGCGCTCGAGGGGTGCCAGGTAGTCGTAGACCGTCGATCGTGCGATGTCAGAGTCGTCGGTGCTCGCGTCCTGCGCGACGCGGGTGACGACATAGTCCATCCCGATATTGCGGGCGAGCGCTTGCAGGACCCGCAGGGCCAGCCTGGGATGCCGCCGGGCCGGGTCGATCGTGGGCAGGTCCACATCGGTGATCGTGGTGACGTAGTCGATGTTCGCTCGCGCCGCAGCGGCGACCGTTCTCGTGAGGTTCAGCGGCCAACCACCACGAACGACCAGTTCGGCGTAGCGGGGCACGGTCATCTCGGTCGACTTTGCGGTCGGCCGGTGTCCGTCAAGTAGCGCCGCCAACGACATCTCACCGGTCGAGTCGCCCGACTCGAAGAGGCTCATCGGTCGCATCGTCAGTCGGGCGAAGCGCCCGGCGCCGCTGTGACGCCGGGCGTCGTTGGGCGGCGTGGCGGAACCGGTGAGGATGTACAGCCCGCTGCCTTGGCGACGGTCAACCTCGGCGCGAACGTGGTTCCACACCCTGGTGGCGTCGAGCTGCCACTCGTCGATGAGCTGTGGTGGGTTACCGGACAGCACGAGCGTCGGGTCCACGCCGAGGGCGGCGCGTGCCTGATCGTCGGTGTCGAGGTAGACGCGACTGGCGGCCTGCTGTTCGGCGGTGAATGTCTTCCCGCATGCCTTCGGACCTTCGACCAGCACCGCGCCGGCGGACGCAAGACGGTCAGCCAACACGGAATCGATGACGCGGGAGCGGTAGACGACCATCACACAAGCCTACAGGTTGCAGCCGTCTCAGGCTACACATTGCAGACTATGCAGAATACATGTTGCAACCCTGCTGAGCTACAGATTGCGAGAACTCGCGATGGTGCCGACTCCGTGAAAAGCCGATCCGGTTCCGTGCCACTGAATCCACTTTGCGTGGATCTGGGTCCGGCATGGCGTCCCCCGAAGCCCTCGCGGATGACCTCAGGATCACACGTGCACGGTGATGGGCGACCGACTCGCCGATGCCGATGCCGATGCCGATGCCGATGCCGATGGTCGTGCTCGTGACGAGGGACTGATCTGCCGCCGAGACCATGCGCGTCTCATCGAGGAGATCGGGGCCGCCCGATGAGGGAACCGCCGGCGAAGCAACGAACTCTGGCAGCGCGGCTGCGCAATCTTGCCGGCGAACTCGGCATAGCCGAGCCGAGACTCCGGCGCACAGTGGCGCACACGATCGTCGGTCAGATGCTGCCGGCCGGCGTGGTGAAAGGTGGCGCGCCAGCCGAGCCCGCACGACATGGAGTCGGTCCAGTGTCGCAGTTGGCGATCCCTTGTGCGGGCCGGAGAGAACCGATCCGCTCGTTCCTCGTGTCGGCGATGGCTATATCCTGGGCAGAATGAGCGTGCCGGTGCTGGCCGATCTGCGTGAGCGCCGCAGCGAGATCCTCCAAATGGCGCACGCACGCGGTGCGAGTCGAGTCCGAGTTTTCGGATCAGTCGCTCGCGGTGATGCCACCGACACCAGCGACATCGATTTCCTCGTCGACCTCGACGAGGAACGCGGATTGTTCGACCTCGGGGGTTTGCTGATGGACCTTCAGGATCTCCTCGGACATTCCGTTGATGTCGTCACTGAGGCGGGTCTGCGCTCTCGTGTTTCCCAACGCGTGCTGAGTGACGCCGTCGAGCTGTGAGGAACGACGAGGAGCGACTCCTCGACATGTTGGAGATGTGCGACCTGCTGCTCGCACACGCGTCCGACCAGTCCGTGCTCGCCCCCGATCCCTCGTCCAAGCGGCTGCCCAACGGTGGCTAGAAATGCTCGGCGAGGCGGCGTCGCATCTGTCTGACGAAGTTCGGTCGGCCCATCCAGAAGTTCCGTGGCGCGAGATCATCGGAACTCGGGTGATCCTCGCCCACGCCTATTTCCACGTCGATCAGGACATCATCGGCAACGTCGTGGAGCGCGACATCCCTGCCGTTCGAGTCCAACTTCAGGCGATCCTGGACGACCACCAGGCTGGGTAGACCTCTTCTGCCCGTGCCGGGATGGCGCTCACGCAATGAGCCCTTCATGCCCGCGATCGCTAACCAAATTCTTGGTTAGCTGCTTGGTTGGAGTTCCTTGAATTCGCAGCCACTCTCGAAAGACTCCGATCTACCTGGTGTTTCTCAGAGCCCAGAAGGAGAATTGAACTCCTGACCTACGCATTACGAGTGCGTTGCTCTACCGACTGAGCTATCTGGGCGGGACCGGTCGAAAACCTGGGAGAAAACCCCCGGGGGCTGGTCGAACGGTTATGGCGGCTGAAGCGTATCGCTGCGGAACGGTCGCGCCGACCCGGTTCGAGGTCTGAGTCGGCGGATTTCGATGGTGGTTGCCGTGTGGTTTGGTGCCGGCCCGCGGTTGTTTACCCGAGTGGGCGGTGTTGATGCCGGTCGTGTTACGCGGCGGTTGCGTGTTGTCGTCGTCGGTGCAGGTGGAGTGCCAGCCCGTTGACGCACAGGGCGTAGGTGAGCAGGTTGAGGGTTTGGCGGTGTTGCCCGATGCTGTGGGCGCGTCGCAGCCAGAGGGTGTCGTCGAGGTGGCGGTTGATGCTTTCGGCGTCGTTGCGACGGGCGTAGAGGCGGTCGAAGTCGGGGTCGTCGGGTGGGATCGGCCGAACGTTCTCGGTTCGGTTGAATTTGCGTTTGGTGTCGTCGGTGTTGGCGTGGAGGCGCACGGTGATCATCCCTCCGCCGTGTTCGGTGGGGAGGCGGTGGTCGTTGTACCAGCGGTAGGTGCCGGCTTTGGATTGGGCGCGGTGGGTTCGGACCCGCTCGAGCGCGATGAAGGCGATCTCGCCGGTGTCGGTGAGTTCACCGACACCGAGTTGGCCGCCTCGCGAGAACAACTTCAGATCGACGGTTCCGGTCGGGGTCGTGATGCGTTTGGTTTCGACGTAGACGATTTTGTCGACACGTTTGACGGCTTTGCTGTTCTTGTTGCGGATCCGACGGGCTGCGGCGACCCGGCTGACGGTGAGTATTCCAAGGTCGCGCAGGAACGTTTGGTGGTGAACACCGCGCAGGGCGCCGTCGTAGATGACTGCTTGGGCGCCGGGTATTTCTGGTGCGAGGGCGGTGAACATGGTGACGGCTTGGGCTGCTTCGCCGCCGGGGTGGTCGACGTGGCCGGCGTCGAGGATGATCCGGGCGTTGGGGTGTTGACCGCGGGCGGCGATGATCACGTATTTGCAGCCCCACACCATTTCACCGGTTCCTTCGACATGGAGGGCGGCGTCGGTGTCGGCGCGCGGGTAACGGATCTCACCGGTGTGTTTGTTGATGATCTTGTCGCCGGGTCGTGCCCGGAACAGCGGCGTGATCACCTTGCCGTCAGCATGCACCACCCGATCCAGATCAGGGTGGGTCCACGACCCGCCACCAGCCGGGTTGAGCAGGCCGATCCGCTTCGCCTGCGCCGCAGCGTGTTGGCGGTGGACCGCCCGCAAACGTTCGAGGACCTCTGGTTGGGTGAGATACGTGGTGCGCCCGTACAGGTAGTGGTGGCGTCGCATCGACATCTCAGGCAGCCAACGATCAGGTTCGGTAGGGAACCGCTCGCGAACGATCTTGCGGATCCGACCCCACACCAGGGGATGGCCGAGTTCGGCTTCGACCTTGCGAGCCGACGCATAGACCTTGCGGTCTCAGAAGGGGGCTAATTGTGTTGTGGGATAGCACGGAGAAGGTGAACGGCATCGCATCCTCGTGCCGCAGGCACCCTGATCCGATGAGTTCTTTCGTGTCACCTGGCATGAGTCGCGTGGTGTGATGGTCTTATCCCATTGCGACGGCGATTGTTGCGTTGCGGCCACTCCCGTCCGCGTTGCCGATATCTCGGAGTCCGCCCTTCCGCCCGTCGGCCCTTCCGCAGAACGCGGGATCGCCGTGTGAGCACGGCAGGACACCTCGACTACGCTGGCCCCAGAGCACCAACTGGGAGACAAACCATGACCATTCCGACCGAACCTGTGGGAAGCGTGCCTCGGAGTGCTGAACTCCAGGCGGGAATGCAGGCCCACGCTGATGGCTCGTTATCAGCCGAAGCGCTCAATGACTTGTTCGACGCTGCAGTATCTGAGACCGTGGCCAGGTTTGAAGCCACCGGCTCGCCGGTCGTGACCGACGGCGAGCAGACGAAGTCGAGCTTCGCCACCTATCCGCTCGAGGGCCTGGCTACTTTGGCGCCGAACGGGGTGAAGATTCCGTTCGAGGATGGCCACGTACGGCAACTCCCGGTCATCACCGCCGGGCCATTCCAATACCAAAACCTTGCTGGCAGTTACGTGAAGCGCACACGCAAGTTCACCGACCGTCCGGTGAAGCAAGCCGTCATCTCGGCATCGGCGATGGGCCTGCTCTACCCGGCGGCGGGGCTTGATGGGTACAGCCCCGAGCAGTTCCACGACGACCTGATCGACCAGGCGGTTGCCGACATCCGCAGCTGCCTCGACGCGGGCGCCGACAGTGTGCAGGTCGATTTCACCGAGGGTCGGCTGGCACTCAAGCTCGACCCATCTGGCGGCCTCCTGCAAGACTTCATCGATCTGAACAACGAGGTCTTCGCTCGATTCTCAGACGAAGAGCTTCAGCGCATCGGTGTGCACACGTGTCCCGGAGGTGATCACGACAGCACCCACAGCGCCGACATCGATTACGTCGAATTGATACCGAAGCTGCTCACGCTGAGCGCCGGGCGATTCTTCATGCAGATGGCCAGCGAGGCCGATCCGGGGAGGTCGCTTGCGGTTGTGGCGCAGCACCTGCAGCCGCATCAACGGGTCTACGTGGGCGTGATCGACGTCTGTAACGAGGTGGTCGAATCGGCTCAGACCGTCTGCGATCGGGTACTCGCTGCGGCCGAACATATCCCCGTTGGGCAGCTCGGAACCACCGATGATTGCGGGTACTCGCCGTTCAGCGATGACATCGCCACCAGTCGCGACACCGCCTTCGCCAAGATCTCGGCGAGAGTTCAAGGCACGCAGATGGCAGCCGACAAGCTTGGAATCTAGTCCCGCAGCCGTTCACCGCACTCGGTTGCTGACCGAGTGCGGTGAACTTGGGAACCCGGCACGAGGTCAGGCGACTCATCCGGGCCCGGTCTCGCTTCGCTGACGTTGGGCGTTGCTCGGCCGTCATCCTGCGACGAGTTGATCGACGACGAGAGTTCCGTCGACGACTTCACCGAACAAGGTGACCTGCCCGCCGGTCCATGTCACCGCGCCGGACTGCTCGACACTTACAAGTTCGTCATCGGCCAATCCGCCGACCTGGTCAAAACCGAATCCCTCGACCGGCACCGACGCCCCGCCACACTGCGGCGGGAACGACTCGGCCAATACGCTGCACAATCTGAGCCCACTTCCGTCATCGAACAGGTAGCCCCGTATCGCCATGATCCCCGTGGCGTCCGGCGCAAGCGCCTCGTCGATTGTCAGGCCGCCGTCAAGTGTCACTGCTCCGCTCGTGACGATTCCTGCGGCATCGTCGACATCAAGGCCGTCAGGGCCCGAGACGTCATCTAATACAGCGGTGTCGTTGCAGTCGACGACGCCCTCGATGCACGCAGCGGCGACCGCCGGTACATCATCACCAGAAATCGTCGTGTTGCTCTTTTCGTCAGACGAGCCACACGCCGAGAACATCAACACCGCTGCGGCAATCACCGCTACTCGGCTCTTAATCATCACACACCTCTTTCCATAACGACCGTTGTTGGTCCAATATCAGTTTGACGCCAGAAATGCGAGGGTGGTTCCCGACGGTTCCCAACGAGTCTGCGTCGGTTGGCTAACCGACACCGCTCGAAGTGTGCGGGCCGTCTGCAACCAGCCCGCTGATCAGACGAGGGCCTTGACAGCCGATCCCATGAGGTCGATGAAGTTGTCGGCGTAGAAGCGGTCACGGATTTGCTCGGACCGGTCGCCGAGGCTGCGCTCGAACCGCTCGAAGAGCCGCCTCGCACGACGTCACCACGAGCGCAGTTGTGATGACGCCCGCACCGCCGACTCAATCGAAGCGAGCCCACTGGCAGTGTTGGCCCGCACCGCCGACACCTGCTCCGCCCGCTCGACAATCGCGCCGATCTGCGTACCGAGATCATGCGCGCAGGCACTGGCGGTCAGGCATCTCGCCGGCGCTGAGCACTGAGCTCGCGAGCGGTCTCGAGCGTTTCGTCCGGGAACGCAGGTCGACCGTTTGCCGAGCGGTCCCGATGCTGCGATCAACTGCATTTGCCCGCGCCTCGGCAACATGTGGCCCAGCTCGGCGGCGGTGATCACTATGCGGCGCAGTTCATGCCCGAGCACCTTGTGGGGTCGCCCGCCCGGTACTGTGCCCAGCGATGACGAACGACGGCAATCTGCTCGATCGGTACCTTGCCAGGGTCGACATCGAGGCGGGCCAACCTTCGCTGTCGCTGCTGAACCAAATTGTCAGCAGGCATCTCGCGTTGTTTCCGTTCGCCAGCGTCGGGCCGCAACTTGGCGACCCGCTGCCGCTCGATCCTGAGTCGTTGTTCGATCGCATCGTGGCTCGACGAAGAGGCGGGTATTGCTTCGAGCAGAACGGGCTGATGTTCGAGATCCTCAACGAACTTGGGTTTGAGGTCACCCTGGTGCTCGCCCGCGTGTTGCACGATCCGGCCTCGCACCCGCCGCTGACCCACCGATTCACCGCGGTCGACATCGATCACGAGCGATTCCTGGTCGATGTCGGGTTCGGCGCCAACTGCCCTCCGTTTGCGGTGCGGTTCGATCCGTCGAACCCCGGTGACGGCACCTATCGGATCGTCGAACACGAGCGTGGAGAGTTCCATCTCGAATACGACAAGGCCGGCGAGTATGTCTCGCTGTATCGGTTCGACAACGTGCGCTACGGCGACACCGACTGCGAGGTCGGTCACTTCTACTCTCACCGCCACCCTGGCGCGACGTTCGTCAACAATCTGGTCGTGTCGAGGATTCTCGACGGCGAGGTTCGCTCGCTGCGCAACCTCGAGCTTCGTATCTACAGCGACGGAGCTGAGCGCCTGATCGCCATCACCGAAGCGCCGCAGCTGCGCCAAATACTGGCCGACATGTTCAACATTGATGTCAGTCCAACTGAGGCCGAGCGGCTGTTCGCCAAGTTCGTCGAGCGCACAGCATCGGACTGACAGCCACCGGCTGATGGGCGTCGCTGCGGCCGGGCGGGCCGGATGCGAATCTCGAGCAGCTCGCATCCCCCCACCACTTCGTGCGCTTGTGATTACGCTCGCACTCGTCATCGACGCTCCTGTCATGACGCTCGAACTGGGGGTTCGAATATGGACGACAAGACATGGGAACGGTACGGCGCGCTGGGAGGCGTGTGGTTCGTGGTGCTGAGCGTGATCGGTGGGATCCTCGCCGGAGCGCCACCAGCACGATCGGACGCGCCCGCCGAGATCATTCGGTACTACACCGACAATGACAGCGGCCTGCAGCTCGGTGCATTCCTGGGCGCCCTCGGCGTGATCGGGCTGGTGTGGTGGTTCGGCACGCTGTGGAGGGCGATGGCGAATGCCGAGCAAGGTTCGCCCCGCTTGGGCGTCATCGCGCTGATCGGTTTCATCCTGAGCGGAGTCGCAGCCACGGCCGCGTTCACCATCGACGCCGGTACGGCCGCCGCGATTGACGTGGCCGGTGAAGGATCGAAGATCTTCTTCCAGATCTCCAACATCAGCTTCGGGTTCTCGGCGATCGGCGATGTGATCCTCACGGCAGCCGTTGGCGGCCTCATCCTGCGCACCGGCTTCCTGCCGAAATGGGTCGGATACCTCAGCTACGTCGTCGCCACCGTGTCGCTGATCGCCGCCATCGGCATCGCCACCGACGCTAGCTTCTTCAGTTTCTTCACATTGCTGGGCGCCGCACTGTGGGGTATCTGGATCGTGGTGATCGCGATCCTCAACTACCAGAAGGCCACCGCTACGGCCTAGCGCATCTGGTTCACGAGCCGGGTCTGCCAGCGCCGTGGCGAATCGTCATACGGCCCGTTGGTCGGTCGTGGCGGCACCAGGGTCGGTCGGTGCTGGGACTGTGTCATTGGACGGCTCGGTCCATTGGCCTTCGGGGGCGGGGTCGACCAGCCACCACAACAGGATGTAGGCGAGCAGCGATCCGCCACCGATGAAGAGGGCAGCGACGAAGGCGACCCGCACCAGCACCGGATCGAGGTCGAAGTAGCGGGCGAGCCCCGAGCAGACGCCGCCGATCTTCTCGTCGTTCGTGTCTCGGTAGAGCTTCTGGTCTCGGCGTGGCATGTGGGGTGTCCTTTCAAGGTTGTCGTGCGACCGGATCTGATGCGATGGCATCGTTCCGTTTGACGACTCGATCGTCGCGTCGATGGGTGGGCGACACCATCCAGCTAACCCGACAATTTCAGGTGGGGCACACCCGTGTCCGTCGAACCAATCAGTCGCGACGACCGGCACACCGATCAGCCTGCGCCTTCGAAGCCCTCGTACAGTGACTGGGTCGAGAACTTCCAGGTGACCGTTCCCTGTTGGAACGGCACGATCAGATCCATCGTGACCTCCAGGTCGCGGCGGCCCTCGATCACGATCCGGCCATCTGGCTCGGTGCGCGACGGCCCGTTGAGCATCTGCTCGAGCGTCACCTTCGGTACCACCTGGCTCAGGAACTCGAATCCGTCGATCAACTGCGTCGTGTACGGCTCGACGAACTCGTCGCCGAGCACGGAGTCCGAGAGGCTCTCGCACGGGACGACGTAGATGTGGACGTCGATCTGAGTTTGGATCCGGATTCCCGAATCGCCCATCAATCGCGGTGGTGAGAGCGAGAACTGGGGAGGTTCGTAGAACCCGTCGAACTCGAGCGGGATCAGGGCGGTACCGCTGGCGGCACGGGTGATCAGGTCCTGCGTTTCGCCAGCGGAAACTCCGGGCTGGTCACTGCCGATTCCTTCGACGATGAAGTCCTCCCAGCTCTCGATTGGACACACGTCGGCCTGGCTGTTGAGGTCGAGCCGGAACCGCAGCGGCACGAACGCCGGCGCCACGCTGACGCTGCCCTCGAGTTGGCCCGAGTCTGGGTTGACGTTGATCGTGACGAATGCCGTCTCGCGCCATTCGTCGATGCCGTGGTCCTCGTACAGCGCGCCCGGCCCGGGCGTGATCAAGCTGTAGATCTCCCATCGCGGCGGCGCCGGGAACCGGTACTCGACTGTTCCCGTCCAGAAGTAGCGGCACTCGAGTTCGATCTCGGCGAGCAGGTCGATCGCTGCCCGCTGCCCGCTTGCTGTTGCGCCGACAGTGGCGACGATCTCGCCCTCGGCGATCACCCCTGCCAGCGCCGGCATCTGGTCGCACCTCGGTCGCTTGGCACCACTGGCGGTGTCGACGACCTCGCCGGCGACATTCTCGTAGGAGGCACCGAGCTGCTCGATCGCGGCACCCGTGTCGATGTCGTAGTCGCGCGCCACCACGATCATCGTCATGAGGCGGTCCTTGGTCGCCCGGCTGGGGTTCGAGCGGGCGGAGTCGGTGGCGGCGTCGAGCGATTCACGCACACGTTCGGGAAAGTCCTCGATCTGCTGTTGCTCCTCCTCGTCCCGTCGCTGGTCCTGTTCGGCCTGATCTTGTTCGGCCTGGTCCTGCGACTGCTGCTCGTCGGTGTCGGCCTGCCCGTCGGGTGGGTCCGAGGGATACGGCTGCCCACCGACCGGGGTCGACAACGAGAAGTGCGCCACGTCGCAGTCGAGCGCCCCCGCCGACTCGGTGCAGGCGCCGCTCTCGACCCAGCGCCCGGCGTCGGGGTCGAATGTCGCCAAGGTGGTGACGCCCCCGAGCTCGGTGGCGTCGTCGAGGTGCAAGGTGAGCGGTGCCGTCGGCTGTACGACGCTGCCGTCGGGGGCGCTTGACTCGAACGAGAACACCCGGGTGCGGTGGCCTCCGTCGACCGGCGCCCATGGCGCCGACAGATGGCGGGCGGGCAGCTCGGTGACGGTCAACCACGTGCCCTCCGGCAGTGCCTGGGCGGGCACCGTAACGGCAGCGCCGTTGCCGAGTTCGATTTGGTGTGGCCCGCCATCGATCACGACCGGTTGACCCAGTGGCGTCAGCTCGATGTCGAGCATGTCGTAGCCGGCGACCGTGACCACGGGGCGGGCGTAGGTGGTTGCGTGGCCGGACGCCGACACTTCGTACCAGCCCGACGGCCGGGCGGGGCCGGTTACCTGGCCCTGGTCGTCACCGCGCTGGCCGTCGACCTGGGCCCAGGCGACTGGCCGACCACCGGCACCGGTCACGTTGGCGAGGAAATGCTCGGCCGGCTGAATGGTCGCTTCGCTTGTGCCGGTGTTGTCGGCGGGTAGCGCCACGGCGGCTGCAGGATCACCAGAGTCGGTGTTGGCCTCGCCCGCGACCTCCGAATCTGCACCACCATCAGTGGAGACTGTCGACTCGATCACCGGACCACCCGGATCGCTGACCGGCTCGGACCCCCCGGAACATGCCGCCGCCGCCAGTGCCATGGCGGCAGTGATCACGATCGACCTTGGCCTCACCTTGCTGGTTTTGGGCGTGCAAAACATGGTCGACTCCGATCGTGTAGCGGATCCGCGGCGACGCGCCTCGTTCGGTAGGCCGCCACAAACCGAGTTCGGTAGTGGTGTCATCACGGTATGACCCTGCCGAGCGCGATGGTAGGGGCAAAGGTCTTCTTGCCTGTTGCTGACAGCAGTCGACTCGACAGTGTCAGCGGGCCTGGCGCTCGAAAACTGAGGCGGGTCGGGCGACGAGATATCCAATCGGTGGCCGTGCGGCGATCAGGGGTGATCGTTGAAGAGTCGAGCGGGGAGAGCTTGAGTTCATCCGTGAGCCCGTTGACTTCACGTTGTTTCGGTCGCCTTTGAAGTGGCTGGCCATGTAGTCGAAGTACGAGTTGGTGAGTTGAACCTGGCGGTCAGGCAACTCGGCGGCGCTGACTACCTTGCCTCGAACTTGTGCGGGATCAAACAACCGCGGGCGCCAGGTCGGTGGATGGGGAGGACGACCCGAACGGCCGACGCACAAAGCGACACTAGAGCTGTTTCACAGCCGAGGCCCTGCACGACGCCGACACGCTGACCGCCCTGCGCAATCGATGCGGACGGACACGGGTTAGAGCAAGCGCTGACCAACTGGGTTGGCAACCCGCCGATCATGCGGCTTGGCGGTTGGGTGGGCCGGTGGTGTGGATGGTGCCGTCGGGGAATCGGATGGTGAGTTCTCAGTGGTCAAGGAGCGTTGGGCGGGCTCATGCGGCTTGGCGGTTGGGTGGGCCGGTGGTGTGGATGGTGCCGTCGGGGAACCGGATGTTGAGTTCGCGGTTGGCGCCGAGTGTGATCACCCAACTGTCGTGATGGATTTTGGTGTGGTGATGGGCGCAGACCGGCAACAAGTTGGCCAGGTCGGTGTTACCACCGTGACGCCACCAGATGATGTGGTGCAGTTTGCAACGCGAGTACCTAACCGTGCAGCCCGGGATCGCACACGTCGAGTACAACGCCTGTAATGCCCGCCGTTGGGCCCGGTTCGCCAAACGGGTGGCACGACCCAAATCGAGTTGGCCGGGGGCGTGGATCACGACCCCGTTACGGACAACCACGGCGTGTACGTCGCCCTCACCGATCAGTTCGGCCAGCACCCGGTGCGGCACCTCGACCGGAATCCCCCAATC
>FLOH01000852.1_pt1 | contig 54285 bp, 50 predicted proteins | sample 756751 | NCBI WGS metagenome assembly FLOH01 (sample SAMEA4026879, study PRJEB14308) | marine metagenome | biome: coastal water; material: water | depth 74 m
TACGCTTGCATAGTTTCAGGGAGCGATATTTATCCAGTCGCTCCTTGAATCCCTCTAAAATAATGCTCTTCCAGTTTTCCGGGAGCTGCCAGTCTTCGTCAGTGGGATTCCATTCTTTGGCAAAAGGCATTCCCACGGCGTTGGTATTTTTAGGCTTGGCGCCGTAGCAATACATGCCCGGCCTGATCTCCGCCGTTTTGTTCAGCCACCCCTGTTCAAAGAGTGGGCGATAATGATCAAGTTCTGCAATTTCTGTTGGTTTGGGGGTATCTGCCATGGTTACTCCTTTTCTCCTTTTTCGGCGGTTTCATCCAGCCCTTTTTCCACAGGAATGCCGGCTTCAATCATCGCCTCTCTGAAGTCATCCTCATATTCCGCGTAGGTATGAAACTTAACGGGGTAATTCCATGGATTCACATGTCTGACAAAACGGCTGTTATTGGATAAATTCCTTGTGGGACTTAAGAATATGCCCCCCATATGCATGAGCTTGCTGAACGGAAAATAGGCGATCAAAACGCACAGTATAAAGAGATGGATATAAAAAATTACACCGATCCCGTCGGGTACGACGGGAGAAAACTTAAAAATTCCGATGACCAATTCCTTGACCTTGGTAATGTCCACCCGAAAAAGATAGCGCATGAGCATGCCGGAAAAACCGAGGGACAGGATCATCATAAGTGGAAAATAGTCGGCTGGGAGTGACAGATAGCGCATCTGAGAATAGAGGATCCTTCTGAGCAGCAACCATGTGACCGCCGCCATGAGCAGCATGTTGGTGAGATAAACACCGGGAAGACCGAAACCGTTGAAAGGTGCTGCACCCATCTGCATGAATCCGTCAAGGCTCTCCAGAATGGTAACAAAACCCGGTACGGGCTCCATGAAAAAGCGGAAGTGCCTGAGGAAAATAACGAGGAATGAATAGTGGAACAGGATCGCCGCTATCCAGAGCCACTTTTCCCACTCATAGTTAATTCTAGGTGCCCCATCAACTTTTCCATACTCAAGCCGCGTGTTTCGAAAAAGAGATCGAAAGGTGAGAACTTCAAAAATCATTCTCAACCACACACCGCCTTTGCCTTTGGGATTGTCAATGGGATTGCTCTTGATCCAGGGGAAAGACCACATCTGGCCGGCCGTGGTGGGAATCCGGTACGGAACCGGGGAACGACCCCAATCCAGAACACGCACGATGATGCCCACAATAAATGTGGCCAAGGCCGCATAGGGGATGACAACCCCGAAGAGCGTCTTCAGGTCCAATGCCCCAACACCAATCCAGGGGATCAAAACCACAACCATCACTGCCAAGGATGAAACCACAAGACTCAATACAAAATTCATAGACGATTACCTCTTTTCAAAAATCAAAAAACTGCCCCAGTATTGCCAATTCAGATTCCCGGCTGTTCCGCTGGAATCTCTTTAAGGAGATTTGCCCTCTCCAGTAACCGGCCATACTCATTTCGGACTTCATTGACGCGAATGTCGTTTAGTTGCTGGCGACACTGCGAATACACGTCAAAAGCCAGGAGCGCGGCCGCATCGATCCTGTCTTCAAGCAAATGATGTTCAGCAGTATAGCCTTCTCCAAGCGTTTCCCTCAGAATACTCTTCAACTGTAGGACAAACCCCACGGCGTGGGATGGCTTGAAGTCCTGTACCGCCCTGATCCTGATGATGTTGTCAAGGGAGGAAAAAATTTTTTCAGTATCCTCACCTTTAACCAGTTCATCGAAAAGTATCTCCACATCCTTGGTGATGATCAACCCCACGGGATTGGCGAACTGGCTCTTTTCTCTCTTGAGAAATTTCTGGGTTTCCTTCGGGTAGGTCTGGATAATGGCTTCCTGCCACTTCTTGATGAGGGTGGATCGGTTTTCTGAAAGAATGCTGTCTAGATTCATAACAAACGTTAGTTGCGCGAAGCCTGGCGCGACGCTTCCCCTTGAAGATTTTTTGTTAGGGGAACCTATACAAAATCCTGTTTTCATGTCAAGGAAAAAATGTTCTCTCTTCCTTAAAACACCCTTGCCAATGTACTGTTTTCACGATAGGTTGTTTTCATGAATCGGGACGGGAAAAAAGCAATTTTCGGATGGGCCATGTACGACTGGGGCAATTCAGCCTTTGCCACAACCGTTATGGCCGGTTTTTTCCCTATTTTCTTCAAACAGTACTGGAGCCTGGGTGCTGATGCCACTGTCAGTACGGCCCGGCTGGGCCTGGGGAATTCCATTGCAGGGGTCGTCGTGGCCATAGCCGCCCCAGTTTTGGGCGCCATTGCGGATAAGGGAAATACGCGAAAAAAGTTTCTTCTGTTTTTTGCGGTGATGGGCATTCTCATGACCATGGGGCTTTATCTGGTGAACCAGGGGAGCTGGCCCCTGGCCATCCTGCTCTATGTTCTGGCCACAGTGGGTTTTTCAGGGGGCAATATCTTTTATGACGCTTTGATCACCGGAATCACGACCGATGATAAGGTTGACATGGTGTCATCTCTGGGGTTTTCACTCGGGTACCTGGGGGGTGGCCTCCTTTTTGCCTTGAATGTATGGATGACCCTGCGCCCTGAAACCTTTGGATTTTCGGGGGCGGGAGAAGCGGTCAAGGTCTCTTTTCTGATGGTGGGTCTCTGGTGGGCGGTATTTTCCATTCCCATATTTTTGTTTGTCCGAGAACCCGATCAAAAATCCACCCGGTTACAGAAAGGCCATTCGGTCAAAGCCGGATTCCGGCAACTCATGGACACCCTTCAGGAAGTACGACACCTGAAAACCATTTTCCTTTTTCTCCTGGCTTACTGGCTCTACATTGACGGAGTCAACACCATTATTCGAATGGCCGTGGATTACGGTATCTCCATAGGATTAAAGACCAACGATCTTATTTCAGCGCTACTCGTCACCCAGTTTGTGGGCTTTCCGGCCGCCTTGGCTTTCGGCTTTCTAGGCCGGAAATTCGGGACAAGACCCGCTATCTTTTTGGCCATTATGGTTTATCTGTTTGTGTCCATCTGGGCCGCCTTCATGAAAAGCAGCACGGAGTTTTATGTGCTGGCCATCACCGTGGGGTTGGTTCAGGGAGGCATACAGGCGCTGAGCCGTTCCTATTATGCCAGGCTCATTCCCAAGAGCAAATCCGCAGAATACTTCGGTTTTTACAATATGGTGGGCAAGTTTTCCGCCATCATCGGCCCCGTCTTGATGGGGGGGACGGGACTGTTCATAAGATCTTTGGGCTACGGCAGCCATACGGCTTCCAGAATCAGCATTGCATCCGTTGCCGTTTTCTTCATTGCCGGCGGAATCCTACTTTACTTTGTCAACGAAGAAAAAGGAAAAGAGGAATTGAAATATCTTTCAAAAGAAGTTGACGGTTGACAGTTACCGGTTGCCGGTTGAAAAACAACCCTGTGAAACGTTATTCCCCCAAAGCCTGTTTCATGTGCTTTATCATTTCGTCACTTTCAACATATTCCTCGATCCGCAACGGTTTTTCTTCTGTTCCCTTACGGCTGATAAACAGAACCGTCGGCACGCCTCGAATCCGGTATCGTTTCTGAAGAATCTCCTGCCGGGGATGCCGTTTCGTCAGATCCACCCTGAGATTCACAAACCGTTTACTCAGCTTTGCCACTTCGGGATTTGTAAACACATTTTCTTCAAGCGCTCGGCAAGGACTGCACCAGTCCGCATAGAAATCGAGCATCACGGGCTTTTCGGCTTTTTTTGCGGCGGCCAGACGCTCTGCTGTGTAGGGCTGCCACCCAACGCCGGGGCCATGGCCGCCGAAAGGGGCAAACCAGAGTACCACCGCCGCTGCAATCAGCACAACGCCCACACCCTTCTTTATTAAGGAGAAGGGTCGTTGGTCTTTTCCTTCCGGGTCCAGCCAGCCCAGGTGAAGGCCGGCGGCGGCCGTCACCAGGGCAAGAAGCATTGTCCTTGAAACGGTCCCGGGAATAATGGGCAGAAGGAGATATCCGGCCATTCCCACCAGGACCCACCCCAGGGCCTTGCGGATCCATATCATCCAGGTTCCCGACATGGGCAGTTTATCAGCTGCCCCCGAAAAAACCGCCAGGACCGCCAGAGGAAGTCCCATGCCGATGCTTAAAACGAAGAAATAAAGGAACCCCAGAAACGGATCCCCCTTCTGGCCCACGTAGGTCAGAAGGCCCAGGATGAACGGGCCCAGGCAGGGCGCTGCCACAATACCCAGGGTCAACCCCATGAAAAGAGTCCCGAAATACCCGCCGAAATTCCTGGCGGCCAGGTTGGTCAAGCCCGCGGGGATGCGTAACTCCCAGAAGCCGAAAAAACTGAACGCCAACGCGATGAGGATCGCTGCCACCATCACCAGCACAATGGGGCTTTGGAGCGCGGAACCGAGCATACCGCCCGAAAGAGCGGCGGTTACCCCCAAGATCGAGTTGGTAATGGCAAGCCCCAGAATATAAAAGGCGCCATGAATCACGGGTTTCCCGCCCATTTTTCCACCCTGCCCACCGAAATAGGAGACGGTGATGGGAATGAGGGGATAAATACAAGGGGTCAGATTTAGTGCGAGCCCGCCCAGAAAAATACCCAGGAGGGTCAGCCAGAGGCCCGCGCCCGTTTGCCATCCGCCCGCTTTTTCCTCTGAAACGGGGACGGGTTCAACCGGCTTAATGACCTCCGGATTCAGGGTTTTACCCCCTTCCCCCTGCGCGGCCACGGTCACGGGAAAAGCAAAGGGAATCTTTTCAGGGGGCAGGCAGGCATTGGCCGAACAGGCCTGAAAATCAAGCTGCCCTTTGATTGTCTGCTTTCCCTCGGGAACGCCGTCACTGATCTTGAGCTTTGCCCGCACCGTGATCATCCCTGCGTAGACCGCAACGGATTTGTCCGTAAAGGAGAATTTTTTTTCAGTGGTCGGGGGAAACTGAACATCGCTGATGTTGATGCTGGGAGACGCTGAAAAACGAAACTGGGTGGGAAAAGGGTTTTCAGAGGATTTATCGGGACCGTGAAGGAACCATGGGAACTGGATCTTGACCTGAAACTCCACCGGATAACGTTTCCCCGGAATATAGCTTTCAGGGGATTGGACCATGTTGACGGAAGCCGTAGCGGACCAGGCATTTAAAGAAAAGAAAAGTGGAAGAAAAAGCACCATCAGAAAAAGCACGAAATAAGGAGTCCGTACACTTTTTTTCCCGAATCCAAACATTTTCTACCTCGAAAAATAACCCTTTATTTTGTATCGGTTTCTGTTTTTTCCATAATCGGCAACTGCAAACCGTTTTATCTGAAGATGCAAAATATTAAGAATGGTTACCAAAGATGTCAATTGAGATCGGATAAATACATGACTTGACAAACTTAGTCAATCAAACTAACATCGTAAAGAATCAACCACCAAATGGAGGCTCCCATGAAGTCCGTCAACGTGCATAAAGCAAAAACAACACTTTCCGCACTCTTGGCCCAGGTTGAAAAAACGGGGGAGACAATTTTCATCTGCCGAAATGGAAAACCCGTGGCCGACCTGGTGCCCCACAAACGTAAGGATCGTATGACACCGCACCCCGTTATGAGCGACATAAACATCAAATACGATCCGACGGAACCCTTGACTTCGGATGAATGGCCGGAGACTACCTGATGTTGCTGGATACCTGCGCACTTCTCTGGCTGGCCCAGGGCGGCGGGAAATTGTCCCCGGATGTTCTAAAAAGACTGGCCGAGGCACCTTTTGTCTACGTTTCAGCCATCAGTGGCTTTGAGGTGGGCATTAAACATAAAAAAGGAAAGCTCCATCTGCCGGTTTCCCCGTCCGATTGGTTTGATGTCATCGTCAGGCATCATGATCTTCAGGTTCTCCCCCTGGACCTTGATATCTGTATCCGTTCAACCCAACTACCCCCCGTACATAACGACCCATGCGACCGCATGATCATTGCCACCGCCCGGATTCATGAGCTTGTCATTGTTACGGCGGATGAAATCTTCAAAGCCTATGAGATTGACACTTTATGCTGAATCCTTGTTGAAAGCAGGCAAGAAGAATCGATTGTAAAACAGCATTGACGGATACGATTCTGCTTTGTAGGATGCATTTCGTTACGAACGAACTCGAAAAGAAAGGAAGCACCTAAAATGTCGAAAGTCATCATCACCGCGGCCATTACCGGCGGCATTCATACGCCCACCATGAGTCCTTACCTACCCTACAAGCCGGATGATATCGCGGATCAGGCCATTGAAGCGGCCAAGGCGGGCGCTGCAGTAGTTCATATTCACGCCAGGGATCCCGAAACCGGAAAACCCACGCCCGACCTTGAAATATATGACCGGATTGTTAACCGCATAAGGGCCGCATCCGATGTGCTCATCTGTATCACCACCGGCGGGGGCGCCGGACAGAGTGTTGAAGAAAGAACGGCGGTTTTACCCCGGTTTAAACCGGAGCTTGCATCATTTAATATGGGCTCCATCAATTTCGGATTGCACCCTCTTCTGGATAAATATGAAAAATTCCAGCACGAATGGGAACCTGAATGGCTGGAATTTTCACGAAGCTGGGTTTTTACAAATACTTTCAGCGATCTAGAAGGGATCTGCCGGTTATTTAAAGAATCGGGAACCAAACCCGAACTTGAAATTTACGACGTGGGGCACCTCTATAATTTGAAATACCTTTTGGATAAAGGTTTGTTAAAAACCCCCGTCTACCTTCAGTTCGTGACGGGGATTCTGGGGGGGATCGCCGCCACGCCCTATGATCTCATGACGTTGCACCAGACCGCCGAACGGCTTCTCGGGAACAACTACAAATGGTCCGTAATCGGCGCCGGCAAGGATCAGTTCAAGATCTGCACCATGGGTGCGCTCTTGGGGGGTAACTGCCGGGTGGGTCTTGAGGACAACCTCTTTTTGAGCAAGGGGCGTCTGGCCAAATCCAATGCGGAACAGGTAGAGAAGATGAGAGGGATTGTGGAAACCCTTGGGTTTGAAACCGCCACCCCCGGTGATGCCCGTGAAATTCTTGGAATCGGAAAAGCCTGGTAGCATATGTACATTTTAAGGACCGAAGGGTTGACCAAGGATTTTGAAGGCCTGAGAGCTGTTGACGATGTGGATCTACGGGTAACGGCAGGTACCATTCATTCCGTCATCGGACCCAACGGTGCGGGCAAAACAACCCTGTTTAATTGCTTGACCGGATTTGAAAAGCCTTCCGAAGGGAAGATTTTTTTTGAGGACAAGGATATTACAGGGCTTCCGAGCTACCGGATCAGTCATCTGGGAATCACCCGCTCATTTCAGATCACCAGCCTCTTTCCTGATCTGAGCGTCCTTGAAAATGTCCGGATTGCGATTCAAGCCCGGGAAAAAGTCAATATGAATTTCTTTTCCTCACTGAAAGGGCTCAAAAGGATTGAAACACGGGCATGGGAAATCCTCGAAGTGATTGGGCTCAGGGATTTCGGCAAAGAAAAAGCGGCCAACCTGGATTATGGCTCAAAGCGATGCCTGGAAATCGGCATTGCCCTCGGGACGGATCCCAAACTATTGTTGTTTGATGAGCCCACAAGCGGCATGGACAGCGAAGAATCGGCCTTGATTATCCGTTTGATCCAGGATATCGCCATCAACAAAACCATTGTTCTGGTGGAGCACAATATCGAAGCGGTGCTTCAAATTTCACATCATATTACGGTCCTTCAGCAGGGCCGCATGATTGCCTACGGAACACCCGCCGAAATTCAAGATAACGAGACGGTTCAGGAGGCCTACCTTGGCGGATACAAACCCCATGCTGAAGGTTGAGGGGCTGAAAGCCCGATATGGCGAGGCACAGGTTTTAAACGGCGTCTCCCTGGAGATTTTTGAAGGGGAAGTGGTGTCTCTTTTGGGCAGAAACGGCACCGGAAAATCCACCACCATCAAATCCATTATGGGGATGGTCGCCATCAATGGAGGCAACATCTATTTTGAGGGTCGTGAGGTGACGGGGTACAAGCCGCACAGCCTGGCCCGGCTGGGTCTCGGGTATGTTCCCGAAGAGAGGCGCATTTTCGGCAGTTTGAGCGTGTTTGAAAATTTGGAAATCGTAGCAGGCTTAGGTGGCGCCGAACCCTGGCCCATTCAAAAAGTTCTGGATCTTTTCCCGGTTCTGGGCAATCGAAAAAAACATATGGGGAAACAACTCTCCGGCGGAGAACAACAGATGCTGGCCATGGCGCGCGTTTTGCGGCAGGGGGGGCGGCTATTACTTCTGGATGAACCCACCGAAGGGTTGGCGCCCATTGTGGTGCAAATGATCGGTCAAGTGATCAAGGAACTTAAAAATGCCAGTCTGACGGTTTTGCTGGTGGAACAGAACCTGCTTTTCACCATGGATGCGGCCATGCGCCACTACATCATCAGCAAAGGAAAAACGGTGTTCAGTGGAAAAACCAGTGAGCTGAAAGCCGCTGATGAAATCCAAAAACGGTATTTGACCGTTTAAGTCTAACCCAAAACAACTTTTAGAGGAAAAGGAGGCTGCAATGAAGAAAACCAGTCTAACGGGCACCATGAACGTGCAAAAAGAAGAAAAGGTGGTTGGGAAAGAAAAGAAACCGTCGATCATCACCCGCCGCGATTTTATCAAAACGGCTGCCATCACGGGGGCGGTAACGGCTGTGGCCCCTCATATCTGGATCAAACCGGCCTGGGCCTCCGACCCCTTGAAAATCGGTGTGATGATCGATATGAGTAAAGCCTATGCTTTTCTGAACAAGCAGGACCTGGTGGGCATCAAGCTGGCCGTGGAAGATGCCGGTGGTAAAGCGCTCGGAAAACCCATCCAGGTGATTGCGCGGGACCATCGCCTGGATCCGGGGATTGCCAATGAAAAGGCCAAGGAACTCTACGAGAAGGAAAAGGTGGACGTCATCATTGACGTGCCCCAATCGGCCTGTTCCCTGGCCGTTAATGAGCAGTCCCGCCGATACAAGAGACTTTTTATTTCGGTGGATTCGGGCACCACGGCGCAAACCGGGGATAAATGCAACTATTACGGTTTTGACTGGGGATACGACAATTACATGCTGGCCACTGCCGGCGGGCTGTGGGCCGCTGAAAACTTAGGTAAAAAGTGGTATGCCATCACCGCCGATTATGCCTGGGGTCATGATTTGTTGAAAAATTTCCGTGCCGCCGTGGAAAAGAAAGGCGGAAAAATCATCGGCAACGACATGGTTGCTCTCGGAACATCGGATTTTTCGCCCTACATGATCAAAGCCATGAATTCAGGAGCGGATGTTCTGGTACTCTTAAACGCGGGGGCGGATACGGTCAACTCCACCAAAGCCGCCAATGAATTCGGTCTTAAAAAGAAGATGGCCATCCTCCACGCCCTCATGTTTACGGCCAATATCAAGGCCGCCGGCGTAAATGTATACGAAGGGGACTATGCCACCGTATCGTGGTACTGGAAGTCCCAAAACCCGGGTGCAAAGTCCTATGTGGAACGGTTCAAGAAAGCCATGAAAGGCGCACCGCCCCACTGGCTCACGGCCGCCAATTACTCCGCCACCCTGCAATTCATTAAAGCCGTCCAGCGGGCGGGCTCCAAGGATCCCGATAAGATCATTGAACAGTTGGAAGGCCACGAGTTCCGGGATATGTTTGCCAATCCGGGGTATATCTACAAGGAAAACCATCAGGCCATTAATGATGCACTCATTGTGAAATGCAAAAGCCAGAAGGAAATTACGGAACCCTGGGATTATTTCGAAATCGTCGGAAAAGTGCCGGCCAAGGAGGCCTACCAAACGCCTGCCCAGAGCGGCTGCAAAATGAAGAGACCCGCATAAAGGGTTTTTCTTGAAACCAAAGGGGAGAGCCCTTTTTCAGAGCTCTCCCCGAAACGACATTTTTCAGGGCCTCGGGCCGGATTAATCGCATATGAATACCACAACACTTATGATGATGCTGTTCAACGGCCTCGTGTTCGGCTCCTACCTGGTGCTCCTGAGCCTGGGGCTGTCCATTATCTTCGGCATGTTGGGGGTCGTGAATTTCGCACAGGGCGCCCTTTACATGCTGGGGGCCTATGCAGGCTATACATGCCTCCTTTTCGGTCTCAATTTCTGGGTGGCCCTTCTGGTTGCGCCCCTGGTTGTGGCTCTTATCGCAATGCTGGCCGAAAGGTTCCTCATCCGCTTCCTCTATAAAGAGGCGGACATCTATGTGGTGCTGCTCACTTTCGGCCTGATGCTGGTGTTTGAAGAAGTGATACGGCTCATATTCGGGGATCTGGGCCGGCCCATCGCGATCCCCGATCTGCTGTCCGGCGCGGTCAACCTGGGATTCATGTATTATCCCAAATACCGGCTCTTCATCATCGGGGTGACCGCCCTGTGTGCGCTGGGGACATGGCTATTCCTGATCCGGACCAAGCTGGGAAGCATCATACGGGCCGGAACCGACGACAGTGAAATGGTCGACGCCCTGGGCATCCATATTTCCAGAATCTATACGGCCGTGTTTGCCTTTGGCGCGGGATTGGCGGGATTGGCGGGTATTCTGGCGGGACCCCTTCAGGAAGTGACCCCTTTGATGGGAAACGAAATTCTGATTCAGATTTTTGTGGTGGTGGTCATCGGGGGATTAGGCTCAATCGCTGGTTCCATCGTGGCCGGATTGCTCATCGGGGAAATTATTACGCTGGGGGTTTTATTCTGGCCCACCGCGGCCATGACTTCCATATATGTTTTAATGGCGATCGTTTTGCTGGTCCGTCCACGAGGGTTTTTCGGAAGGGCGGGGTTTCACGAATAGAGGGACTATGGTATGGCGGATTTTCACGAGACAAATCGGAAAAGACGAGAAAAGATTTTCTATGGGCTTGCGGTCCTCGTTTTATTTTTCTTGCCTTTTTTTATCCCTTATAAGGCTCTGGGAAGCCAGATTCTGATCTTCATGCTCTTTGCCATGGGTTATGATATCTGTCTGGGCTATGCGGGGATGTTGTCATTCGGCCATGCCGCTTTTTTCGGTACGGGCGCCTATGTTACAGGGCTTTTGATTTTGCACCAGAACGTCAATATCCTGGTTGCGATTTTCGCAGGCGTCCTTTCCAGCGTTCTTCTGGCTTTTCCCATGGGGTATACCGCCATCCGGCGCCGGGGTATCTATTTTGCCATGGTCACCCTTGCCTATGCGCAGATGGTTTATTTTATTGCTTTTAAATGGACAACAATGACCGGCGGCGACGACGGATTACAGGGAATTCCCAGACCTGATTTTTTCGGGATCAGCCTTCAGTCCGAAACGCGTGTTTACTATTTCATTTTAGGCTTTTTGCTGATTGCCATTCTTTTTGCGTTCAGGGTGGTGCATTCCCCTTTCGGCCACGCCCTGGTTTCCATTCGGGAAAGTGAACAGCGAGCCCAATCCATCGGCTTCAACCCTGCCCGGTTCAAATTGATTGCCTTTGTCATTTCCGCCGGCCTGTGTGGTCTGGCCGGCAGCCTCTACTGTATCCTTCAAAATTTCGTTCCCTTAAAAACCCTTCACTGGTCCATCTCAGGCGACATCGTCATGATGACCATTTTGGGCGGCATGGGCACCCTGGTGGGGCCACTTTTCGGCGGCATGTTCGTGGTTCTCGTCAGGGAAGTACTGAGCACTTATACCCATTTGTGGGCCCTCATCATGGGGATTTCCTTTATTGTGATTGTCCTCGTGTTTCGAAAGGGCGTCATCGGTGAGCTGAAAAAAAGGGCCATCATCTAAATCAATGTCTACGAAACTTTTCGTTCTGGCCAAAAAAAATCAAAAAATCAAACGGCTGATTCAGCATATCAATGAAGATGCGGAACTGCTGCAACTCTGGAAGTGTGCCAATGTAAATGCGGTGGATCGGGGCGGTATCAGTGATCATGGAGAAATCCATATCCGTATTGTGGCCAATGCCGCCTTAAAAATGCTGCGCTTGCTCGTACAGGGAGGGGTTGAACCCGGCGTGGTGAAAAACCATGGGCTGGAGCAGGATGATGCGGAGCTCATTGTGGTACTTGCCGCATGCCTGCACGACATCGGCATTGCCGTGCATCGCGCCCATCACGAGCGATACTCCCTTTTTCTGGCCTATCCAAAGGCCCGGGAATTGCTGAAAGGCATCTATGAAGAACCTGATCTCACCACCATCACGTCGGAAGTGTTGCACGCCATTGTGGCCCACAACGCCAAGGAGATCTGCCTGACCATTGAAGCGGGGGTCCTCAAGGTGGCGGATGCCCTGGATATGACGGAAGGCCGCTCTCGCATTCCCTTTGAAAAAGGCCGGGTAAACATTCACTCCATTTCAGCCCAGGCTGTTGATTCGGTGGATATTGAAAAGGGAGAGAAAAAACCGGTGAAACTGGTCATCACCCTGGCCAATTCAGCGGGTATTTACCAGGTGGATGAACTTTTGCGCCACAAGCTTAAAAATTCCAGTATTGCCGCTTATGTTGAAATTGTTGCCAAAATCGAGGGGGAGACGGAAAAAAGGCTCCTGGAAATTTATGATCCCGGATAAAGCAATCAACATTACTTTTCTGGGCACGGGCGATGCCTTCGGTCATGGGGGGAGACTGCAGCCCTGCATCATGGTGGAAACGCCATTACGCCGTTTCTTAATGGATTGCGGAACCACGGCCATGCCGGCCATGCATCGGTTCGGTATAACGCCCAACGACATTGAGCTGATCCTCATTTCCCATCTGCATGGGGACCATTTCGGGGGCCTGCCTTTTTTTATCCTGGATGCTCAGCTGCATAGCAAAAGAGCGGCGCCGCTTACCATTGCCGGTCCCGAAGGAACCGGAGAGCGGCTAGACGCTGCCATGGAAATCATGTTTCCGGGCTCTTCGAAAATCAAGCGGAAATTTCCCATCCATATCATGGAACTGAAGCCGGAAACGCCCTGGCGCTTTCATGAGACAGCGGTTCATTCACTGGCAGTGATTCATCCCAGCGGGAGTCCAGCCCTGGCTTTTCGGCTTGAAGTGGGTGATAAAGTGATGGCTTATACCGGAGATACCCAGTGGTTTGACGGCCTCATACCCCTCTTGAAAAATGCGGATCTGCTGATTGCGGAAAGCTATTTCTATGAGAAGGACATTAAATACCATCTCAATTATCGGACGCTGATGGACCAGCTTTTGGTGCTTAACCCCGGAAAACTGCTGCTCACCCACATGAGCCGGGACATGCTGGATCGACTGGAGAAAATCGATACAAAAGCCGCTCATGACGGCCTTGAGGTTCGCATTTAGTGGGCCTCATCCCCCCAGATAGGCCTTTTCCACCAGGGGATTGGCGATCAACTCCGCTGAAGCCCCTCGAAGTTAATAAGATTCTCCAGCTTCAATATTTTTCTCATACGGCAAATGCCCCAATATGGCTTTTACTCTGACACAAAACCCCCTTCACGCGAAAAAAGCACAGCAAGGAGAATAATCATGTTATACAGAATTATCAGATACGTAACCCTGGCATTGGTCCTTGCAGTCTGGGGTACGGGCTGCTCCGGAAGCGATAGTACCAGTTCCAACACGACTGTTGATGATCACGATTTTCATCTTATTACATCAAAGATTCTGCTTCAGGCGAGGATAGACCATCTCAAGGCCCTTCTGCCCGAAGAGACATTCAATAAGATCTTCGCCGCGACCACAACCGACCCAGAGTGCAAAGAAGCCAACCGAGTGCAATTGGAGCTTCCGGAGAAACCCAATGGCCAGTGGTACTATACCTATGAAAATTTGATTAGGGCAATGGCGGAGTGGGACAAGTTTGCAGCTGAGCCGAAGGATGATACTAACATACAGAAGCTGGAGATTGCCGCATTTCTGGCCAACATCGCTCAGGAGACAGGGAACCAAAAAGGCGACTTCGGAGGCCCCGGATGCGCAATCCAGGAAGGTTTTGGGAGTGCTTGGCATAGTTGTAATTTTGGCGGCTGTAACTCTGACCCGAATTGTCAAGGTACATGCCCTAATGGGTCTGGGTACCCTGGCAGGGGGCCCCATCAGCTTACCTATCGCGAGAACTACAATGCATATGGAGAAAGTGCGGGTGTCGGAGATGCGTATGTGAAAGATCCGGACCGGCTCACCAAGGACCCCCTTGTCGGCATTGGCGGCTCCATCTGGTTCTGGGGCCATGAGGAACGTACATCTTCTTCGCCCCCGGATATCCCATTCAAGCCGTCGGCTCATGACGTGGTGGTGGGTAATTGGAAGCCCACGGAAAAAGATATAACCTGCGGCAGGGCAGTTGCCAATTTCGGGATCATCATCAATCTTATCAACGGCGGTGTTGAATGCTGTAAATGCATGTACGATAAAGTAGACAAGAAGAATGAATGTTGCGATCGGAACTGCACAAAATGTGCGGACCCGTGGGGGGTAGACCCGGAAGGCGGAGACTGTAAAGGATGGAGCTGTTGTGAGTCCATAGATTGCGTCAACGAAGCCTGCAGGGAGCCTGATGAAAGAGCAACAAACCGCGTGACGTACTTGCGGGCGATTGCCAAAGAGATGGGGGTGACCATACCCGATGGTTTTGATGTCGATTGCAGAGGTCAGCTGAATTTTTCCAACTGTGCATCCTATTGATCAAAAAACCGTCGACACGTAGCAAAGGCTCATTCCAGATGTTTTTCACCTGACTGACGGAAAATCCGGGGGAGGGGGTGGCAGTCTAAGCCACTTTCTACCCCGAATATTACATAAGACCGGTAATATCCAAACTATTTGGAGAATTGAATTCGAGGCAATACTCTCAATTTATGTTGCATTGGCTTTGGGACTTGGAAACCTGTCGAGGACAGTTTTTTGGAACCATCTTAACCCTTAGCCCGATGTCTATGCCATCGAGGGGATGGATTATTAAAAGGTTGAAACGGTGATTCAAGGCCGCTGTTTCTTGAAGTTCTCATTTGGCCGGCCTTATCCCCCCAGATAAGCTTTTTCCACCAGTGGATTGGCGATCAACTCCGCTGAAGCCCCTTTCAACGAAATGATTCCGTTTTCAAGCACGTAACCCCGCTGGGCGAACCTTAATGCCATGCGGGCATTCTGTTCCACCAGCAGAATGGTGGTCCCTTCGCCGCTGATGGCTTTTAATGCCTCAAAGACGTCCAGCATCAAAAGGGGTGCCAGGCCCATTGAAGGCTCATCCAAAAGCATCACCTGCCGGGCGCTCATGAAGGCACGGCCAATGGCCAGCATCTGCTGCTCTCCACCGCTCAGGGTGCCGGATTTTTGAGATTCCCGTTCTTTCAGTCGCGGAAAAATGGTGAATACCTGTTCCATGTCCCGCAAAATTCCCGGCCGGTCTTTACGGGCAAAGGTGGCCAACTTCAGGTTTTCCAGAATGGTCATGTTCCCAAAAAGCCTGCGCCCCTCCGGAACATGGGAAATGCCCAGTTCGCTGACCACCCTGTCAGCGGAATATTTAAGGAGATCCTTTCCTTTGAAGCGCATGGATGTTCCGGGTTCCACCGGAATCATCCGCGAGATGGCCTGAAGGGTGGTGCTTTTTCCCGCGCCATTGGCGCCGATCATACAGACAATTTCCCCGCGGTCCACTTGAAAATCAAGACCTTGAAGGGCTTTGATTTTTTCATAGGAGACCCTCAGGTTTTCGATCTCTAAAAACATCACGCCACCATATCCTGCCCCAGGTAGGCATCAATGACCTTTGGGTTATTCTGGATTTCCAAAGGGTTTCCTTCCGCAATCACTTCACCGAACACCAGTGTCTGGATCTGGTGGCAGAGCTCCATCACCACTTTCAACCGGTGTTCAATCAGGAAAATGGCCACCCCAAAGGTTTTGTGGATTAACCGGATGATCTCCATCATTTGCAACAGCTCTTCCGGGTTCATACCCGCGGTGGGCTCATCCAGAAAGAGGACTTTGGGTTCCGTGGCCAGGGCCCGGGCCATCTCCACCCGCCGCTGAGCGCCATAGGGCAGCTGAAGGACATTCTGGCGGGCAAAACTTTCTGCCCCCACCATTTCCAGTAGTTCAAGCGCTGTCACTTCGATGGCTTCTTCTTCCCGGTTCCGCTTCGGGGTTCCAAAAAATGCCCCCGTAAGACCGTAGGTCAGCTGCGAATACCGGGCCATTTTGACATGTTCCAAGACGGTCATGTGTCGCCATAGTCTCAGGTTTTGAAAGGTTCGACCCAAACCCCTTGAAGCGATCTGATGGGGCCTTAATCCCACGATGTTTTCCCCCTCCAGTAAAACGCGGCCGCTGGTGGGATGATGAATGCCGGTAATGAGGTTGAAAACAGTGGTTTTGCCCGCCCCGTTGGGTCCGATCAGACCACGAATCTGACCCGCTTCAATTTCAAGGTTGTACTGGTGCACTGCCCGCAGGCCCCCGAAATAGTGCGTCATGTTTTCCACCTGGAGAAGCGGCATCTCAGTCCTCAATTCGGGTTGGTGGTTTAGGCTTAATCAAATTTCCCACATTGAATTCCCGAAAGGCAATGAGCCCCGTGGGCCGGAAAATCATCACCAGGATGAGCAGAAGGGGAATAATGATCCATTTTAATATTTCAAGGGGCCGTAACGCCTCACTTAGAAGGCTGAGGCTGACCGCTCCTAAAATGGAACCGTAAACCGAATTGAGCCCTCCGAAATAGACCATGGCCAACATTTCGGCCAGCCTCTGAATGCCGAAAGTGCTGGGATTGATGTAGCGAAGCACGTGGGCAAACAGTCCCCCCGCCACACCGGCCCAGAAAGCGGCAAATAGAAACCCCACCATTTTGGTTTTCCGGGTGTTTACGGTCATGGCATCTGCTGCGATTTCATCGTCCCTCACGGCATTCAACGCCTTTCCCATGGTGGATCGTACAAAGTTGTTGATAATCCAGACACATAACACAGTCCACACGAATACCGTTGGTAAATTGGCCCAGTTGGGCTGACTCCCCATCCCTCTGGGGCCACCCACTATTTCCAGGTTCTCAAAAAGACTTTTGACGATAAACATGAAGGCCAGGGAAATAATGGCCAGGTAATCGCCACGGGTTCGAAAGGAGGGAATAGCCACCACCAGTGCCCCCAGGGCCGCCACAAGGCCCCCCAAAATCAGGGCGACGGGAAACAGAAAAGGTCCTAAAGCCTGTGGGAGAAGCGCCTCTCCAAACAGTCTGTCATTGACAAAAAGGCTCAGGGTAAACGTGGAGGTCACGTAGGCGCCCAGGGCCATGAACCCGGGATGAGAACAACTGAATTCTCCCATATATCCGTTAATGACATTGAGGCTCAAGGTCAGCATTACGGCAATGAGGGTAAATTTCAGGGTCAGAAGCCGATAGGCACTTAAATCAGACCAGGTGTGTAAAATGGCGTACAACAGGGCCAGATGAATCAGCACGGAAAAGGGTTTTGAGAAATGAAGCAACTTTTCCGCTGCCCGGTTGGCGAGCCCCGAAAACAATCTCCCCACCAGGGCTAAGGGTATGCCGTAGATCACCAACACATAGAAAAAAACGCTCGGAATTAACAAGGGCTTTTTCAACATGATGAGGGCGCCGAACAGGACCGGGATTTTGGGAAGGCCCAACAGTTCCGAGAAAGGGTCGCCCGCAATATGCTCCAGAATCACCGCCCCCAGGGCGCCCAGCAGCCAACCCAGCAAAGGAACCGGAGCACAGAAGCGTTTCAGTTTGAATCGCCAGCCGTCATTCATGGATTCTGTCCTTTGCCGGTTTCAAATTTTCCTCTCCACATCTACAGCCTTAAACGAGCGCTGTAATCTTCGCCGAAAAATCCATGGGGTCGAAAAACCAGAATCAACAGGATAATGGAATAGGCAATCAAATCCCGCAGGGTGGACGGGAAAATCATGGCCACGAAAATCTCGATAAAACCCAACAAAAAACCGGCTAAAGCGGCCCCCATGATAGAGCCCCGTCCCCCCAGAATGGCCGCTACGAAAGCCTTCCAGCCAAAAACAATCCCCATGTAAGGGTCCAGAACCGGGTAAGCAATGCCAAACAGAATGCCGGCCACCGCCGCGAGAGCGGATCCAATGGCAAAAGTGAGTTGGGCTACTTTGTTGATGGAAACCCCCATGAGGGGCACCACCGCGTAATCGAACGCCATGGCCCGCATGGCCATTCCCCATTTGCTGCGCTTGACAAACTGGTGAAGCGCCACCATGAGCGAAATGGAGACCAGCACGATCATGATCTTCTTATTGGTGACAAAAACGCCCCCCAGGTCGTAGGTGGTGGATTCTATCAATGTTGGAAATCGCACCCGCTGCGCCCCCAGGAGCATCAGGTTGCCCGTCTCCAGAATGATGCCGATCATTAACCCTGTAATCGCCGCGGAAGCCCGGGGCGCTTCTCGAAGGGGGCGGTAGCCCACACGCTCCACCAGCATTCCCAGGAAGGAAGTCAAAAACATGCTGATGATGATGGTGAGCGCCAGAATCAACCACCCCGGCGGCGCTATGGCGCCCATTTCGGCCAGGGCCACCAGCAGGGTGGCCATTCCGAACCCGATATAGGCGCCCACCATGAAGATGTCGCCATGGGCGAAATTAAACAGCATCAAAATGCTGTAGACCATGGCATACCCCAGTGCAATGAGGGCATAAAAGCTGCCCCATTGAAGGGCGTTAACCAGATTCTGGAGAAAAAAGATCACTCGGAAGATTCCTTAATGTAGAAAAGGCGGGCATGGGTGTTCCCACCCGGCCCGCCAGCTGAAACCTAACACCTATCCCGTATCACGGACATACGGACTTGTAAAATTCAAAAGCCCCGGTATCGCTGATCCGTACAATGACAGCGCATTTGACCGGGTCTCCTTCTTCCGTAAAAGTCATGTTCCCCGTAATGCCCTTGAATTCCTTGATGCGCGCAACGGCGTCGCGAACGCATTTTCGATCCATTTCCAGGTTACCGGTGATTTTTCCACAGGAGCGAATCGCCTCCTGCATAATGCCCAGTGAGTCCCATGTGAGGGCAGCCACATCATCCGGCACATATCCGTATTTCTTTTGGTAACGCTCAATAAACGCTTTGGTGGCACCCTTGGCGCCGGCTGCCGCATAGTGGCTACTGAAAAAAAGCCCGTAGCAATCCTTGCCGCAAAGTTTCACCGTTTCGGCGGAGCCCCAGCTATCGCTGCCCACAATGGGTTTGTTCCACCCCAGCTCATGGGCCTGCTGCACGATCAGTGCCACCTCATTGTAGTATTGGGGCGTGAACAGGACCTGGGCGCCCGACTGAATGATCTTGGTCAGCTGGGAACTGAAATCCGGATCCCGGGTGGTAAAACTCTCAAAGGCCACCACCGAACCAGGCCCATGAAGTTTTTCCCACGCCTTTTTGAAATATTCCGCCAGACCTTTGGGATAGTCGCTGGCCACATCGTAGAGCACCGCCGCTTTTGTAAATCCAAATTCCTCGGTTATGAAATTGGCCACTACCGGACCCTGGAAGGGATCCAGAAAGCACCCCCTGAAAACATAGGGCCTGCCCCTGGTGGTGCTGGGATTCGTGGACCAGGGGCTGATCATGGGCGTCTTCCAGTTGTTGGCCACTTCACCGGCCGGAACAGCCTGGGCTGAGGCCTGGGGACCCACAATCACCAAAACCTCATCTTCGGTAATCATTTTGGTGTTGGCTTTGACCGCCGATTCGGCTTTGGACTCGTTGTCCTCAACCACCAACTCCACGGGATATTTTTTCCCACCGATATCTATCCCCCCTGCGGCGTTAAGATCTTCCAGCCACATCTGGGCCGCAAATTTCGAACCTTCGCCCACTTTCGGAATGTCGCCCGTCAAAGGGGCATTAATGCCGATCTTGATCACCTTGCTCTTGCTCCAAACATTGGGCGCAAACATCAAGATGGTGATGAGAAACAATCCGGTCAAAAGCCATTCCTTACGCATAAGGGTTCCCTCCTTCTCCGTCATGATTGATAGAATCATGTCATTCTAAACTCAGCGGAAAATATTTGCAATTTTTAAAATCGGGTATCGAATATTGAACAAGGCATGTCGAATGACGAAGTGGAATGCAGAATATTACAATAAAGATGAAGTTCTCATTTACAGATCCGCCCGCAACCGTTGCAAAATTCAGGTATCCGGTAAAGCGGGCGGATCGTTTTGACATATATTTGCCGACCCTGAAATACCAAACCAGAAATCAAGCCTTTGAATCGCGTTTGGATTTCAGGATTTCAATACTGCTCTTGAGGCCCTTGTAAAGCCGGGCCAGTTCCAGACCCATACCGGAGATCTGCGCCAGGGCCTGGACCAGATTGACATCCTCCAGGGTTGCCTCCCAGGGTTCGGCGGAGTAAACTCTTAATGCGCCAATGGGGCTTTTCCCCACAATAATGGGCACCGAAAGTATGGAAGAAATCCCTTCTTTCCGGGCTTCTTCCGGATACTGGATGCGCGGGTCATCAGTGACGTCGGTGATGGCCACGGGGCCATCCTTTAAAGACCCGGCAATGGACTTCATAGAGCTTAAGGGGCCTTTGTTCAGGTATTCCTCACTCAAACCAAAAGAAGCCGCAACTTCCAGTTCGTTGGTTTTTCGGTTGAAAAGAAGCAGTGCGCATCCTTTGGCCTGTAAGGCCCTTTTTACGCTTTCCGTCGTCAACAGGGCCACCTCTTCGGGATCCCTGGTCTGAACGATGTCCCTTGTCACTTTCAAGATCGCTTCGTAGTTCATCAATTCCTTTTTCATGGTGCCCTCCTTTCTCAAAAAACTTTATGAATAAGGATTCCAAATAAACACCCAAGACAAAATTTCCAAGATATCCGGTTTTATTTGAAAATGATCCGATAACCGAAATCGGCAGGTTTCTTTCAAGAATTGGAAGTTGGGCAACATAGAGAACCTGGGGGAAAATCCCCCGACGTGACCTTTCGTTTCGCCCAAATGGGCATGAGGGTTGGTAGTGTTTAACGAAGTTGCTGTAACAACTGAGCAATCTGCTGTTCCCTGTTCAAAGGGGACACCCATTCCCGGGGAAGGTCGCCGGCACCCGAATGGGCCCCCAACACCATTCCCGTCATCATACCTCGGGCGGCACTGTCGCCTCCCGCCATGACCGACTGGATCAGAGCTTCTTTCAGATCGCTTTCGTATTTGGCGATGAGATGAATGACACCGGGAAAGGCCTCCGGGGTATGACAGCTCTGGCCGAAACGCACAATGGTTTGAACGGAATCATCTCCGGCCGATTGAAGGCCGGCGTTCACCCAGTCAAAGAGTGCGGAATCCGCAAAGTTCTCACCAGCCGTTTCCTTAATGGCTTTAATGGGTGTCAGTCCCCCCAGAACCCTGAAAGCGACCTCTGCAAAGAAAGCAGCGCTTTCCAGGGTCAGAGGATTGGTGTGGGTCATTTTTGTCTGAGCCTGCGCCGCATCAAGCAGGTTTTCCAGGTGGTCTGAATACAGATAAACAAGAGGGGCGATACGGGCAGCCCCGGCCAGGTCGTCGGAAGGCGAACCGCCGCCTTGAAGTCCCTTTCCCGAATCGTATCCGGCCAGTGTGCCTTGGGTGGCCTGGTCCACATATCCCGTATAGTTTACAAAGAGCACTTCCCAACGGGCTGAAAAGTCCTCCAGGGAAAAGGCTTTTTGAGCAGTCAGGGATTCCATCAGCACAAACATCTGGTCCCCATAATGGGTGAAATCGCCCAACTCCTTGGTGGAATGATAGCTGTTGGGCAGCGGTTTTAAAAGGGTATCCACCCTTCCCAGATGGGTCTCGATGGCTTTGGTATCGTAAACCCAATGGGCCCCGAGGGCCAGAGAATCGGCCGCAAACGATGCCATCACCATTGTAAATGCCCGATTTTCCATCCAGGATCCTCCGCGGATATGCTGCTACAGGGCTTTAATATCCTTCCCGAATCTCAAGTGAACCATCGTTTTCGGATTTTGTCAAATGAATTCTTCCGGTAACCATACACCGGTTCAGGACCCATATTTCCTGGATTTTTCTTCTTTTTCCTAAGGTGTATCGCTCAGCCAACGATGGTGACCGCATGGCCGTCATCAAGGCCAAGGCGTTCCTTCAGGCTACACGCAGCGATCAATTCTATGGTCCGGTTGTCATGAATTCTGACATCTTCACTGGGTAGCACTACCGCCGCTGCAATGCCGCCGACCGTTACTTTTTTAACACGCGCCGCGCAAAAAGAGGGGTCGTCGGGAATCAGTTCAACGTCTGCCACCCGCAAAAATTCCCCCAAATGCTGAACCGTTTCATCATTAATCCGAACATTCAAGGTCCCTGGAAAGGGCGTCATGTCCAGCTTTTTCTCGCACTGTTTTACCACCCAATCCACCTGTGTAAAATAGGCCCCCTTTCCCGCACCGCTCTCTATAACGCCTTTTATTTCCATGGGTTTTTGTCCTTTTAACTATAAATACCCAAATTTCCCGTGAATTCCCTGATGGATCGCCCCATCTTTCGAAGGGCTGTCTTTCGGTCCATGTGAACAGGCGGAAGATCCATTTTTGCGTAAGTGTAATAAATCTTCGGCACATCCGCCAGCAGATAGAAAACCCTCAAGTCATCCAATCCCGTAAGGGTGGCTTTTGGAAAACGGGTTGTCGCTTCGGCCAAACGCTTTTTGGCCATCTTCACCATCTTGTCCCGATCCCCGAAATTCATGGCCCCGGTGGGGCAGGTTTTCACGCAGGCCGGCAAAAGGCCGTTATGCACCCGATCCACACACATGGTACATTTGGCCATGTAGCCGGTCTTTTCCTGTGCTTTTGGAATATTGAAGGGGCAGGCGTTTATGACGTTGTCCGGATCCGTTTTCTTCAATTTATCCGTGTAAAGGACCGCTCCGGTCTGGTTGTCGATGATAATGCCGCCCGATACCTCGCCGTCCACAGCCTCTTTGCAGGGCGGTTCCATGCAGTGCCGGCACTGATCCGGGAAAAAATACCATACCGGCTTGTTGTCCGGTCCGTTGTGTTCCTGGAATCGAACCAGTTTGTAGGTATCAAAGGAGAGATCTTTCGGGTTCTGCATGCTCCCCCAGTTATGGGTTATGGTGGCCGGCAACTGGTTCCATTGCTTACAGGCAATCTGACACCCTCGGCAGGCCGTGCATACCGTTGCATCAATAAAAAACGCTTTTCCGCTCATCAGATCACCTCCTTTGTGCCTTTCTCACATTGACCATAAACGCCTTGGTTTCAGGAATCCGGGTGTTGGGGTCCCCAGCCGACGGGGTCAGAATATTTGCCGAATCGCCGCCGTCCTTGGGATGCACCCACCCGTAGTGCCATGGCAAACCCACCTGATGAACGGTATTGCCCTGGACTTTAAAAGGCCTCAGGCGAATGGTGACCACTGCCACGGCCTCAAGTTTGCCGCGCGCCGACTCCACGATCACCGTTTCACCGTTTTGGATTTCCTTCATGCCCGCCAACTCCTTGCTCATTTCAACAAAAAGTTGCGGTTCGGCTTCCAGCAACCAGGGCTGCCACCGGGTCATGACCCCGGTCTGCCAGTGCTCGCAAACACGGAACGTAGTGCATACAAAGGGATATCTGGGATCGCAGGTTCTGTAGATATCCATGTTGGTATGATACAGAACAGCCACCGGATTGGTCAGTTGTGCGGACAGCAGGTTCTTTTCCACGGGACACTCGATGGCTTCGTAGTGCTCGGGGAACGGTCCGTCCGCCCTTCCGGGACCAAAAATTCGAGCGTGCCCTTCGGGTTTCATAATGAAAGGATACTTGGTCTTGGAATTGGGTGTGCCGTCCGGGTTGAGCATGGGAGGCCATCCGCCGTCGGGAACATCCCCGATCCAGCCGCCCTTTCCACCCTTGGCGTTTGGGTCCCAGGAAATCACTGGATGTTCCGGATCCCAGGGTTTCCCGTACGGGTCCACCGATGCGCGATTGTAGATGATGCGCCGGTTTACCGGCCAACACCAGGCCCATTCAAGATTGAGACCTATGCCGGACTTTTCCCTTGTGCGTCGGGCCGCCATATTGCCCTTTTGGGTGTAGGAGTTGCAGTACAGCCAGTTGGCGCTGCTGGTAGAGCCGTCATCCTGAAGATAGACAAAGCTGGGAACCAGGTCGCCCTTCTTGAATTGCTTTCCCTTGACAATTACATCCTTCAGAAAGTAGCCATTGATCTCTTTGGCCATCTTGTGGGCATCGAATCTTCCATGGGTCTCATAATCCCATTTGAGGTTCAGGATGGGCTCGGGGAAGACGCCGCTTTTTTCGTATAAATCCTTTATTTTGTCTCCCAGAGCCATGAGGATATGGCCGTCGGACCACGCCTGCCCCGGCGAGTTCGCCGCCTTGTAGCGCCACTGCATCCAGCGGCCGCTGTTGGTAATGGACCCTTCTTTTTCAACGGAAACGGCGCAAGGCAGGAAAAAGACTTCGGTCTTAATCTTTTTGGGATCCATGCCGGGACCTTTCCAAAAAGACCCGGTTTCATTGTCAAAGAGATTGACGTTGACCATCCAGTCCAGCTTGGCCAGCCCGTCCCGGTTCTTCTTTGCGTCGGCGCCTGATGCGGCCGGGTTCTGCCCCCAGGCAAAAAAACCCGAGAAATCTCCCCGGTACATGGCGTCAAAAAGATCTAGCCATGAATAGGACTTTCCATCGTCCAATTTGGGCATCCAGTTGTATCCGAAGTCGTTTTCTTTGGTGGCCTTGTCTCCGAAATAGCTCTTCAGCAGGCTCACCGAATACTTTGGATAGTTTCCCCACCAATTGGCGCTCAGGGGATCGTTGGTGATCGGGGTGTATTTCTTGTTGTAGGCCGCAAGCGTCGGCAAAGAGGCCCTGGGGGTCTTCAGATATCCCGGCCAGATATGGAACAGGATGCAGTGGTCCGTGGATCCTTGCACATTGGATTCTCCCCGTAGAGCATTGACCCCGCCGCCGGCCACGCCCATATTTCCCAACAGGAGCTGAATAATGGCCATGGCCCGAATATTCTGGACACCCACCGTGTGCTGGGTCCACCCCATGGCGTACATGATGGTGCCGGCCTTTCCTTTCTGCCCTGTGGCGGTGTACATCTCGTAGACTTTGAGCAGGTCTTCTTTGGGGGTACCGGTAATGGCGGACACGCTTTCGAGGTCATACCGGCTGTAGTGCCGTTTCAACAGCTGCAGCACGCACCGGGGGTCCCCTAAGGTACGATCCTTTTTGGGATTTCCCTTTTCATCCTTTACAAAACCCCACATCTTTTTGTCGTATTTTCGGGCTTTGGCATCAAACCCTGAAAACAGGCCGTCCTTGAAATCGTAGGTATCGGCCACCATAAAGGGTGCATTGGTGTAAGCCGCCACATATTCCTTGAAGTATTTGTTGCTTTCCAGAATGTACTTGATCATGCCCCCCAGAAAAGCAATGTCTGTTCCCGATCGAAGCGCCGCATAGAAGTCGGCCTTGGAGGAGGTCCGGGTAAACCTGGGGTCCACACTGATCAAATCAGCGCCGTTTTTCATGGCCGCTGTGATCCACTTAAAGGAAATGGGGTGGTTCTCTGCCGGGTTGGAACCCATCACCAGAATGCAGTCGCTATTGCGAATGTCAATCCAGTGATTGGTCATGGCACCGCGTCCAAACGACTCTGCCAGAGCCGCAACAGTGGCGCTGTGTCAGATACGGGCCTGATGTTCAATATAGACCAGACCCAGAGATCGCATGAGTGCCTGAATTAACCAGCATTCCTCGTTGTCCAGGGCGGCGCTTCCCACGCTGGCGATGCCCATGGTGCGGTTGACCACCTGGCCTTTTCTGTTCCTGTGCTCAAAGCTGGCATCCCGACTTTTCTTGACCCTTGCAGCGATGTTCGAAAGTGCCCATTCCCAGGACACCTTCTCCCACTTGCTGCTGTAGGGGGCACGATACATGGGCACGGTGATGCGACTGTCATTGTTGGCCAGCTGGCTCAGGCCGGCGCCTTTGGCGCAGAGTGCCCCTTCATTGACCGGATGATCGGGATCCCCCTCTATGTTGATGATTTTTCCAGCACCAGCCTCACCCGTGCTGCAGATCACACCGCAGCCCACGGCGCAGTAACAGCAGATGCTGGTTGTTTCCGTGGCATGGCGGATTTTCAGGGTTTGAGCGTGGCTCTTGATCGGTTTCAAATTCAGGCCCAGACCCAGAATTGTAGCGCCTGCGGCGGAAGCCCCTGTGATTTTAAGAAAGTCACGACGATTAACGTTCATAGTACCTCCTTTCAAAGTTGTCAGGGGGCAGTTATTTGTACCCCTTTTGTTCAGCAATCAAATCCAAATGGAGGGTCGCCAGACTTTCCAATTCCAAAGGCGCGACTTCCTCAAATACTCGGCTGTCAATGGTTTTGAGATACCTGTGGCATGAACCGCAGAAATAGACCCGTAACCCTTCTTCCTCTTCAGCCTCAAAATAGCCTAAATTTTCCGGCTCCTCGTTGTTGCAGAAGGGGCACCCGATTCGAGCAAAGGTCCATTGTGTTCCACACAATTCGCAATGAAGCCGTCGTTTGCCCGCTTTTGTAAAATAGGCCATATCCGGCTGGGAACCGCACAATGGACAACAACCCTGTTCCCACGGTATTTTATCAACAATTTCCGCCATCAAACAGCGAAGGGCCGAAAATGAAGGTCTCAAAGCTGTCTTTCCAAGGAATAAAAGCGTTCGAGGATCGAGGCCCACCTGTGCCGCCATGACCTCCAGTGCTTTTTCGTCCTGTTCCAGGATTGCCTTGAAAACACTGCCGATCCACCGGGGATCATTTTCCCCTTGTTCCCGCGCTTTGGCCAACCCTGCCTGGTCTTCCCTGTCCGTCTTGCTCAGGTAGACGAAAAATTCGCTCAAAAGCGAGGCGGCAGCACCAAAATCCACGGGGAGATCTTGTCTGGAAAAAAGGGGGAGTCCTTCTTTTCTCCGGATCTCCAAATGCCCGTTTTTCGGTCTCTTCGGTTCAGCCCGAGTCATGATGCGTGCCAATCCAGCATAAGATTTCAATGCCGGGGTAGCCGCAGGCCTCTGTCGAATCAAGCGGGCAATATGTTTCAGGTAATTCTCATCCAATCAGGAGCTCCTTCATGAGCGCTTGGTCCTGAACCAGGTCTTCGAAGGTCCTCCGGCAGAACCGCGTGTTGCGGGACAGGGCCGAATAACGGTGTCTGATACTTTCTGATGATTTCGGATTGATGGCCACCAGTTCCACATCCGGCCGAAGGTGTTTTTTGAAAAGCGCTTTCACGTGTACGTCCCCGTCCGAGAGGGAGTAGCCGATAAAAACGATTCGGCGGGTAGCCCGTATTTCCCGGGAAGCCTCACTGAAAAGCTGGCTGATCACCGGGTTGCTCAGGATTTTCACATATGAAGGCGGCAGGATCAGGGTTTGAAATTCGGTCCCGTCCACGGGGCAGATGTACTCATATTCCTTCTGTTCCGGCTGGGTATAGCCCACAAAACTACCACTATCGAGATCGATGCTGCGGTCCCATGTGGTTAAGAGCGCCTGGTTACAGCAGTTGCAATATTTCCAGTTGAGGCTGCCGTGAAGTTTGATGATTTTAAATAGGGCGGGATCTTCATGGGGTTCCACCATGACCGGCTCCCGAGGATTGACCCAGAATTGAAACTCCTTCAGGGTGTCATGTTTTTCATAGTTCATGAGGTGAATGCAATAGTCAATATACCCTGTTTCCGAATACAGGGGTTGAAAAGCCTGCTCCAGCAGGGTGTCATAATTGAGGGTAATGATGCTTGCGTTGCGATTATGCCGTTGAATGGCTTCCCAGAAACGGTGATAAAAAGGACTTTGCCGGTTTGAACGTTCATTGACAATGTAATGGATAATTTTGATCAGGTTTTCCTTGACCACGATAATTTCTTCATAGTCATATCGGGCATTCAGGCTTTCACGCTGGGAAATGAAATAATCAAGGAAACCGAACACCGCCCCCAGCTTGGGGAATTCCCCGGCCTCCGCATCCACATAAAAATTGGCTTCAATGAATTCCTTCACCTGCCGTCCTATTGCAGACCGCTCCAGGTTCTCCATGCTGCCGTCCAGAAGCATGGGAAGGATATCCCTTTGCAGGGGAACGCCGTCTCCATAGGAGGCGCCTGCGCCCAGAACAAACACCACGTCCCGCGTGGGCGCATATTTTAGATACCGTTCGGTTTTCATATCATTATGATGTCAAAAAGGGCAAAAGGCATAAGCAAGGGTGTAATGGACATACTTTACAGGCTATTTTTGATAATGTATAGCTGCTAAGAATATCAGGATCGTTTTTTAGGGATTTTGTTCTGTAACGGTTCTGATCATACCCATGCGTACATACCTGAGAGGAGGCACTGCAATATATGTATAGAATCATGATTGTGGATGACGATTTCATTATCGCCGAAGAATTGGAGTACATACTGACATCCGCCGGATATGATGTGGTGAAGATTGTATATTCAGCGGAAGAGGCCCTCGGTTTCGCAGAAAAAATTAAACCGGCACTTATTTTAATGGACATCCTCTTTCCGGGGGGGATGGACGGTATCACCGCCGCCAGAAAAATAAAGAACGCGTTGGGTATCCCGGTGGTGTTTTTTACGGGATACTCCGGATTGGAACTGGTTGACAGGGCGAAAGATCTGGAACCCATGGGATACCTTGTTAAGCCATTTGTGGAAGCCCAGGTCATATCAAATGTTCGCCTGGCTTTTCACCAGATCAAAATCAATAAAGAATTGCAGGAAGTCCACGATCATCTGGAAGAACGGGTCAAGGAAAAAACCGTACACCTCGAGGAGGCCAATATCGCCTTGAGGGTTTTGCTGCGAAAAAGAGATCAGGACAAAGTGGCGCTTGAAGAGAAAATACTGGCCAATGTGAAATTGTTGATTGAGCCCCATATGGAAAGTCTTAAAAACAGCAACCTGGACCCCAATCAGAAAGAGCATCTTAATCTGATGGAATCGAGCCTCAAGGAAATTATTTCACCCTTTTCACAGCGGCTGACCTCAAAATATGTGGGGCTTACACCCGGAGAACTGGAGGTTGCCTATCTGGTGAAGGAAGGAAAACGAACCAAGGACATTGCACAGGTTTTAAATTTATCGGACAAAACCATCGAAGATTACCGAAAACAACTGAGAGCGAAGCTGGGCATCAAAAACAAACGAATCAATCTGAGAACCTACCTGTTGTCCCTTCAATAAGGGTTTCAGGAGTAAATGGGGGGATTACACCCCTGTTAATCCCACAGAAAACCAGGTTTTATTTGACTGAAACATCTGTCATGATGTTCCCAAGATATTTTGGGGTGCGTGGTGGATTACTTTAACTGCGGGTGAATATCAGGATAACCGCTTTTTCACACCGTCGGCTTGGGAACCAATAATCTAGGCGCCTCCCTGGAAAATTTTGGAAAATGTGCTTCTTATCCTGAGGGCAGGAAGCCGACCATCCCAGTATATCTTTTCTTCAAAGGGGAAAAAATTCCATTTGTTCTGTTCTCCGCCCTGCGTTAACGTCGACACTGCAGAAAAATTTTTTCTTCCAAAACGTCCGATTCCTGAACTATAATACCCCCCTTAGGAATTTTTCCAATTCTTTAGCGCTCTGTGGAATCCGGTTAATAGGGAACTTCGAAGCGGAGGAAGGCTCATTGGATTTGCTTTCACCATGATAAAAGTTGCGGTGGTTATACCCAAATATGGTTTGGTAGGCGGTGCTGAAGGGTTTGTTTACGCCCTCACGGAACGACTGGCCATGCGGGATGAATTTGAGATTCATGTGTTTGCCAACCGCTACCGCCGGGGGAAAGCCCCCATTGTGTTTCACCGGGTTCCCATACTCGTTTTTCCGCGTTTTCTGAAGCAGATCAGCTTTGCCTGGTTTGTAAATCGCCAAATCAAAAAAGCCACATTCGATCTGGTTCACAGCCACGACCGGATTTTTAGAATGAATCTCTTTACCATGCACGGTATTCCTCACGGGGTATGGGTCAGGCGCATGAGAAATAAACATCTGAGCCTGTTTGATCGTGGGATGGCATGGGTGGAAAAAAAAGGATTAACGGGGCCACCCGTTCCCATGGTGCTTCCGGTTTCGACCCTGGTTAAGGATGAACTGCAAAGGAGTTACCCGGTTTCGGAAAGCCATATTAAGGTAATTCACCCGGGAGTATCCCTGGAACGGTTTGCCGAGATGGGTAACCATGATTACAGACAGGAGATCCGAACGCGTCATGGCATCAACAAAGAAGACCTGGTGATTCTGTTTGTGGGGATGAATTTTGAGATCAAACGCCTGGGGCTGCTCATCGAAAGTATTTCGCGCCTGACGCCGGGGGATGGAGACGGGTCGGCAACAAAACTTCTGGTGGTGGGCAAGGGAAAAGAGACGGCTTATATGGATATGGCCCGGGAATATGGTGTGGCAAACCGCCTCATTTTTGCAGGTGTAACCCGCGAGGTTGAAAAATACTATTTTGCGAGCGATATTTTCGCCATGCCCTCGGTTTACGATACTTTCGGCATGGCGGTTCTGGAAGCCATGGCCGCCAGGTTGCCCGTGATCATCAGCCGGACTGTCGGGGCCGGGGACCTGGTGAATGACGGCGTGGAGGGATTCGTTTTGGATGACCCGCCGACGGCGACGGAATTATCCAAAAAAATTAAATTCCTTTCAAATGAGGAGAACCGGCTTAAGATGGGAGAACGTGCCCGCCAACAGGCCTTGAAGCACGATTGGGACCGGGTAGCGGACCAAATGGCCACGCTTTATCTGACCCATCTCCGTGGGGGTCCCACGTCCCCCCACGAAAAATGAGTTTTATTTGGGGAAACGGATGGAAAATTCAATCCCGTTCCTGGAATTAGCAGCGCAAATACGGCCTCCGTGTCGTTCGATGATCTTTTTGGCGATTGCAAGGCCGAGGCCTGTTCCCGCCTCGCTAACCTCCGCCACCCGGTAGAAGGGTTCGAAAAGGTTCTCCAGTTCATTATCGGTCAGCTTTCCATAGGTGTTGAAAATACGCAATAGCAGATCTTCGGATTCCCGGACAACACGAACCTCCATCCGGCCCCCTTCGGGAACAAATTTGATAGCATTGTCTAAAAGGTTGGTAAATGCGGATTCGAGGCTTCTGCCATCTCCCGTCATGAAAACCTTTGATGGAATCGCCACAAGGGTTTCCAGTCTCTTCTTCTTTATTATGGTTTCAAAGCGCAAAAGCAGTTTTTGAAGAAGTGCCGAAAGATCCAGAGGCGCATTTTCAAAGGAGCCCTCGTGAATATCCAGTTTGGAAAACTCCAGAATTCGGCCGATGAGGCGGTCCAGCTCCTCAATGTCCTCTCGAATGTTGTTCAGATGTTTTTCGGTTTCTTCAATTCTCCCCTTTTTCAGATGTTCGCGCATGATTTCTTCCGCGACCCGAATTCTGGCCAGAGGGCTTCGCAGTTCATGGGAAACATTGCCTGTGAGCTCTTTTCCGCCACGGATCATCCGTTCAAGCCTTTCCGCCATCAAGTTAAAGGTGTTCCCCAACTGAGCAATCTCGTCCTTTCCGGTCAAAGCGGTTCGGTGGGACAGATCCCCTTTGGAAAACCGAATGGCCGACTCCCGCAATCTTCTCAAAGGCCTCGTGATAAGCCTCGCCACCGGAACCACCAGCAGCGCTATCAAGATACCGATCACCAGCAACCCGATCGCGAATCCCCCTCTGTGGCGGGAAGCGTCAATGGGTTCAAACAGGGAATGGAGGTTAACGGTTTGTCCTTCCGCCACTTGAATGGGGATGCACATATAAAGGCCGTGACCTTTTCGAAAGTCCCGCTCGATTTCAAAGGCATCCGTTCCACTGTTTATTTCCATCCGAATCCGGGTTTCCGATTCTTCCGGTATAAAACCTTCAAAAGACTTGAAAAGTGGCTTTCCATGTGAATCGGTGACCCAGAACCTGGCCCCGTAAATTTCTCCCATTCGCTCCGTGAAATCCCGAAGGACCCGTTCTTTTGAAGCGGGCTCAAGGGATGCGGAGCGGATCTTTTCCTCCAGAAAGGTTTTTACCAGCATGGCGTGACCTTTTGCGTACTGCTCAAAGCGCTCATGGAAGTACTTTCCCGGAAAACGAATAAACAGCGCAAACGTCAGCAGTAGGGTCATCACCAGAATCGCCAGAAAACAAAAGAATATTTTGGCATAGAGCCGACCGATTCTCATTTTGTATCCACAAATATATATCCTGCACCCCAGACCGTCTTGATGCGTTCGGGGGAGCGCGGATTAAATTCCACTTTTGACCGCAGCTTACTGATGTGCACGTCAATGCTTCTATCGAAAGCCATGAAATCCCGTCCCCTGGCCATGCTCATCAGCTGATCCCGGCTGAGGGTTCTGTTGGGATGTTCCATCAGGACCTTCAGTATTTCGTATTCGGTTGAAGACAATGCCACTTCTTCACGCCCCATCATAACGATGCGCTTTGCTTTATCCAGAATCAACCCTCCGGCTTCAATCAAATGGTTCTCGTCCCGCATGGTTTCACCGTCAATGGGTGCGGCAGACCTTCGAAGAACGGCCCTGATCCGGGCCAGCAATTCGCGTGGGTTGAAGGGCTTGGAGAGATAATCGTCGGCACCGAGCTCAAGGCCCACAATGCGGTCCGCATCCTCGCCTCTGGCCGTGAGCATGATCACCGGGACGGAAAATGCGGTTCGGATCTCCCTCAGAATTTCAAATCCGTCTTTATGGGGCATCATGATGTCCAGAATGATGATGTCCGGGGTTTCGGTTTTTATGGCCGACAAAATCCGCCGCCCGTCCGAACGCGTTGAGACCTGAAACCCAAATTCCTCAAGGTACTCGGTCAAAAGTTCCCGAAGCTTTTTGTCATCATCTACGATCAAAACCCTTTTGTCCATATAAGTCCCCGCTATTTTTCAATTTTTTACATCTTTTAACATTTTTTAACATCCATCACAAACTTTCTTTATGTTCCGAGTTTATGCTGAAATCAAATGTGGACAATTAGAAAAGTTCCTCAGAGCGTGAACCTGAAATGTTTGATTTGTAAAAGTCGGAGGGTTCTGGGATCATAGAAAAATTCCCGTTGTGGAGCAAGTACAAAATGGCTACAACATATATGTCATCAGGCTAATATTTCGGGAAAATTGGACCAGCGATTAAAGATTTACGAAATTTATTTCATTTGCTAGGATTCCGGATGACCGTGAACCTGCAACTGTCAACAAACGGATGCAATTCACACTGGACAGGGATCATCAGGTATGCTTCAAATCTCAGAAAACATTTCCATCCCGCTCAATGAAATCGAGATCCATGCCATTCGGGCCCAGGGTGCGGGGGGACAGAACGTCAACAAGGTTTCCACCGCCGTTCACCTGCGCTTTAACATCAACACCTCGTCCCTTCCCGATTTCGTCAAAGAACGTCTTTTGAATCTCAATGATCATCGCATCACCGGGGAAGGCGTCATCGTCATCAAGGCGCAGCAACACCGCACCCAGGGGAAAAACAGAGCAGAGGCCCTGATACGACTGCGGGATCTGGTCCGCAGCATTCTTTCCACACCCAAAAAACGTAAGCCCACACGCCCCACCCGAAATGCCAAGGCAAAACGTCTGCAACGCAAAATCAACCGGGGAAGAATCAAAACCCTGAGGAAAAAAGTCGGTCGATCCAGCAGAGATTGGGACTAGGGTTCTTCCGGTTCAAAATTCCGCTTGGCGCTCAGGAAGCTCGGTAAATGCTTTAGAAAATAGGTTAAGCTTCTACGATGTTCCCACAGACGACTCCGAAACCGCTTTCGCCATGCCGGGTCCGTATAAAACCGCTTGACGTGCTGATTGTAGAGCTGTTCAAGGGTTTCCCTGGAATCAATGCTTTTAGGGATAAAAACAAAGTTCAGGCAATTCATTTTGCGCCAGTCCTCGTCTAAAACGCCTTCCTCTTCAATAGACCCCCACAGAGGTGCTCCATGAAAGGGTGTAAATTTGCTCATATTCATATCATCAAGCCCCAGGGAAAGAGCAAACTCGGTTGTTTTTCTTATTGATTCAATGGTTTCGCCGGGCAGACCCATCATGAACAATCCTTTGGCCCGGAGCCCCTTGGCCTGAATGCGTCGTACCGTATCACGAACTGCGTGAAGATGTACCCCCGGCTTGTGCACCGCCATCTGGCTTTCATCTCCGGTTTCAATACCCAGGGAAAGCTGAAGAAATCCGGCTGATTTCAGCATCTCCAGGAGTTCATCATCACAATGTCCCACCCGAACGGCGCAATTAAACTGCATGTTCAGGGGTTTTGAAACCAGAAGACTGCAAAATTCCGTGATACGGTTCCGGTGGGCCGTAAACAGATCATCATAAATATTGATATGGCGAACCCCGAAACGGCGTTTCAAATAGGCCGCATGGGCGTAAATATAGGCCGCTGAATTGTAGCGGTATCCGCGACTGAAAACGGAACGATCGCAAAATGAACACTGATAAGGACATCCCCGACTGGTGACCATGGTAGCGCCGGGGGTGTTAATGTAACTGAAAAGGGGAAGGTTATACCCTTTCGGAAACCCCTTCAGTTTTTCATAGGACGGAAAGGGAAGATCATCCAGGTCAGGAATCTGTGGCCGTGGCGGATTGAGTACCGCCTGGTCTCCGTCTCTCCAGGCCAGACCATTCACATGGGCCGGATTTTTTCCGGAGGCCAATTCAGCCAGGGTTACTTCGCCTTCGCCCATGCAAAGATAGTCAATGGCCGCATACCCATCTAAAAGGGTTGGGCCTAAAGCGGAGATGTGGACACCGCCGAAAACCGTTTTCACATGGGGACGACGGGCCTTAATCCGAACCGCGAGATCATAACCGTCCAGAAATCCGGAAGTTGTGGCTGAAAAGCCCACCATTTGCGGATCGTTCTGAAGGATGCTCCGAACATGGGCGTCATTATTATTTGCGGCCCCGGGTCCCAGGCAATCCAGGACAAACACTTCATGGCCTTCCCGCTCCAGGTATGCTGCAATGGAAATCAGTCCCAAAGGGGCCATGCGGTTGGCGATGGCGGTGATATCTTTTTTTCCGGGAACCCAATTGGATCCCGTTGGATGAACCAATGTGATTCGCATAATAAATCCATAGAAACGGTAAAATGCACAAGTCAGGGCAGACACACGGGTCTGCCCCTAGAAACGATTTGTTTCAAAACCCGCGGATCGAATGAGGCAAACAGAAACCCCAGGGCGAACAGCAAAGACAGTCCTGCTGCCGGTGAAAGAACATAATAGGCCTTTTCATCCGAAAAATGGTTCCAGGCTCCGGTTATCCCTGGCTTTCGCTCGAGATAGATGGTGGTTCTGCCGTTTATATCAATAATCCCCCCCGGCGGTATCTTTTCCGGCGGCGTTATCTTCAAACGATCCGTTAAAATGAGAACTGAGACCATTGCGAAGCCTATGATGATCGTTTTGAAGGCCCAGGTTTTATAGATTGGCCAAAGGGGTTCTATCTTTGCACTCTGCTCCCGAAAGCCGTAAACCAGAAGAAACCCGGCAACAATACCCAGTTCGTTCAACAAAAAATCGTTAAAATCAAGATAGTCCCCATAGGTTGGGCAGATAAAAAAATACTGCATCAACTCATCCGCGATTCCCAGGGCCGTCCCCCAGAAGATAAGATTCCCAATGGGCCATTTTTCCCGATGGGGATCCCGCCAGATCACCAGCATCACAGCGAGAAGTGCATACTGGGGATAGTGTACATATTCATTGGGTGAAAACACCAGCAAGCGGTTGGCCCCATAAACAGCTATTCCCCACATGATCCAATAGACAGCGGTCCGTAGTCGGGCTTTCCCTTTGACGGCCGTCAGGAGCACAAACAAAGCGCCCAGAATCAGAAGGATCCACGCGAAATGGCAGCTGTAATCAGCCGGGGTGAATGCCCCCAGGGGCGTGGAAACAGGGGATACGATGATTTTGGATATTTCAAGGTGAAGCAGGCTGGTCGCGAGCCAGAAAACCAGCGCCGTTACGGGCCAGAACAATCGAAAATTGCCATTGCCCGCAAACCCCTTGACCTTAACGCCGTCATTCATCCAGAAAAATCTCCATGTTCCCTTGAACACAAAACGTATTGTTTTTTCTGTCTTTCACAGCGAAAAAATCCCTGCCGCCGCCCGTATCCAGGAATATCCCCATGTTGCCGGCATTTCTGCCGCCCCCGTAGGAAAGACCGCCACTGAACCCCAGTGATCTTGCCGGACTCTCATACCGATCCTCACCTTCTCCATCAAAGAACATCCCCATACCGTTTTGAGCCCCGGCCCCCAGGGAAAAATCACTCGCTTTGTAACAATCATTGCCGGCATAATCAACCAGGCAGGCCACGGAAAGGTCCCAGGCCGCTCCCTGATTCGCTGCGATTCTCCCCGAATAGACATCATTTCCGTTATAATCCAGCAGGGCTCCGGCGGCCTGATGAGCCGCAGCACCTTGGCAATACCGGCTACCCCTGTAGACATCATGCCCGGCATCATCTCTGAGCACCCCTAACCCAAGGAAATATCCGGTTCCCTGGGAAAAATTACCGGCTTCATAGATATCATTCCCGCCAAAATCATGGAGAATACCGATACCGCCGGCTGCATGCCCCCTGAACCCCCACCCCACGCCCTGCGAACAGCCCTGATAGATCCCTTTTGTGCCGTAGCTTGATCCATGTTTCCAGCCGGCGCGGTAATGATCTTTTCCCCTTAAGTCATGGAGCTGCCCCAGGCCCGAGGGCCCACCAACGCCCTGAACATATTTGGCCCCTTGATACAAATCGTTTCCTTTACCATCATATAGACGCGCCGCACCGAAAAATGCACCACCCTGCCCGCCTTCCGAACATACGTACGTATCATTTCCGGACATATCCATCAAACAACCCATACCGAAAAAAGAAGCCCCCACTGAAAGTTGGCCGCCATCATAGAAATCATCGCCCGCCATATCCAGAATTAATCCCAAGCCAAAAAACCCCGAGGCTACGGCAGCAAACTTAGGATTTATATAGCGATCATCCCCTTCAAAATCAATCACCAGGCCGGTGGGGTAACGGATCTCCGAAACCGCTCTTTCATGGATTTCAAAAACAGGTGCACCTGCATTGTTAAGATATAGATCATCTCCCCCCAAATCGATAATCAGGGAAGCATCCATACCATAAACATTGGGCCCCTTATCGCCGATCAACATCAGGCCTGCCGGTGTTTGGCGAATGGCCAGGAATCGTCCTTTCAATCCAGGATATTTTTCATGATCCCACTGAATCATGGGAGTATCCGATCCCGTCTGCCGAATTACAGCCAGAAAATCATCGGAAAAAAGGCTTGAAAGCACAGCCAGTCCGCGCAACAGATGTGCCATCCGGATCTTTTCCGCCGAAGCAATAATGACGGACGCATCCCTGTCTGAAATATTGTCATGGGTTAAAAAATCATCCAATACCCGGGGAAACAATTTTAATAAACCGGCTTTTTCCTCCGGAGAGACATCCGAAAACGCCTCTTTCACCCAAAAACCGGCTGCAACGATTTTTGCGACCATTTGATCCATGAGAAGCTCCATGGGCAATGGCCCTTCAACCTCAAACCGCGATAATTCAATCAGGTTTTTCCGGTCAAGTTCCAGAGAAAAAATTGTAACCACCTCTGAAACAAATTCCCGCAAGACCTCTTCGGGTGTGATGTCCACTATTTTGGAACGGTTCCGCGCAGTCAAATCATCGCTTTGATCCGTCAACCTCCGTGCCAGCGCCGGAAGTGAAAGGGGATTTGAAAGGGCGTGTGAAGTTGCAGGCAGGAGAAAAGGAACCGTTCTTTCGGTGTCGTAGGTCGTAAGGACCGCTTTGAGTCGATGATAAGCCATTGTAACAGGCGAAACGCGCTCCAACGAGGCGTGAAAGTGAGCGTTGAACAGATAAATCATTTCAGGATCTGCGGCATTGGCATCGTGCAAGGCCAGTGGAAAAATCGGTGATGATATGCCACATAATAAGACCAGCAAAATTGGCCGGGTGATCTGCCGAAAAATTCGAGCCAATTTCAAAACGCCCCCTTTTGCCCGATCTCTGCGTCAAACTCAAATTTTAATCCTCGAAATATTGAGCATATTCCTATGGTTAAAATTTTCGTTTTCCTTGATCTCGAACAAAATTGAACATTTTGAAACTGGCTCATTCTTATGGGGAGGGTATTCATATCAAGGCAGTTTTCGGTGAGGCCAGGGAATCATAGCCCTCAGCGTCAGCCGCGCGTTCAGCAAACTGAGCCTCACATTATCATAAAACAGATGGAAATGGGAAACCCGGTCTTCATCGGCAGGATAAAAGATCGAGATATCCACCTCATGAAGTTCAATACCGGCCCAAGCCCCTTTTGCCAGCACCTCATTTTCGAAGGCGTAACGACGTTCGCGCAGTTTCAGGGCTTTCAGCACACCAACGGGATAGCCGCGATAACCGCTTTGGGTATCACCCAAGTTTCGACCCGTTTGAACCCACAACCAGAAATTTGAAATACGGCGGCCAATACGGGATCCGGAAGGCACATAACCTGTTTCAAAATTACGCTTACCCACCACGATGGCGCAAGGTGATCGGTGCATGGCCGAAATGAAAAGGTGTAAATCGTTCGGATCGTGCTGTCCGTCCGCATCCAGGGTTACCATATGGGTCATCCCCAGTTTTTCGGCTTCCCTTACCGCGGATAAAATGGCCGCACCTTTGCCACGATTATGCGGGTGACGAACCCTGTGAACACCCAGATCAAGGATGGTTTCGCACCCACCGTCCGTGCTACCGTCATCCACAACCATGACCGCATCATGCAACCGGCATACTTTTTCAACCACCCCCCGCAGTGTTGCGCCATGGTTATAAACGGGGATAACGATGATGACCCTTATTGGATTGTTGATTGTTGATTGTCGATTGTTGATTGAAGTGTTGATCATGTGGCCATTTCCGGAATCACCTTTAAGCAAGCCCGTATTAACTCAATGAAATTCAACATTTTTTTCCCATTAAAAATAATCTCTTGCCTTTGGTTCAGGTAAAGTGATCCATAAGGCTTGAGAACAGCGTCAGGATTCTTTTGAACCACCACAAATGCTGCACCCGGCGTCTTATGGATCTCAATGGGAAAATCCGGCGGGCACCCCAGATCGCAGATTCCGGCCAGTGCGCTTTCGAAATCTTCAGAATCCATATCCTCCAAAACGGCCCGGATACTTGAAAGATCGGAAACGCCCTGTTGGCTAACCACATAACCGGGGCCCGTAAGCCCGAAACGGGAGGCCGCTTCCCCCAAAAAGCAATTGGGCAAGGTGTATGAAAAGAGTGCCGGGCTGGCAAATGCTCCGTTTTCCGGCGCAACGGTTTCAAAGTAATCCAGGTCCGTATGAAGGCACCCGTAAACGGTGGTAACCACAATGCCCACCCTCCGTTTAGGAATTCTTCCATCCAAGCCTGCGTCTTGAAGGGCCAATCCGATGGCAGAAACGCCCAGTTTGGAAAATTCATCCATCCGGCTGAAGCGGGTGTAGGGGGTTTTAAAAACGGTTTTGCGGGAAATGGACGGCAGCTCACCTGAACCCATTTTAAAAGGGGTATTTTTCCGGCCCTGTCCCATGCTTTGTGCTGAAATCCAACCAACCCCCGCAACAACCGGCATCTATGCGCCCCTCCCTTTCGCCAGAATCAGGGCGGCATTGATTCCCCCGAAACCGGAATTGGTGGACAACAGATAATTTCCGGATATGGTTTGAACCCGGGAAGACACTCTTCCTTCCGTACTGTCTTCCCCTCTTGAAAAACCCACGGTGGGTGGCACAAGACTTTCGGAAAGGCTTTTCAGGCCCAACGCCACCTCAATTCCGCCGGCTGCCCCCAAGGTATGCCCGATAGCCCCTTTAATGGAATAAACAGGCAGCCTTCGGTCTCCAAAAAGCTGGTCATAAGCCGTCAACTCCATTTGGTCGTTGTAAACCGTTCCCGTGCCATGTGCGCAGACGGCTGAAACGGTCTCCGGTTGCAAACACGCCCGTTTAAACGCTTGCCGCATGGCCGCCAACAACCCGCATCCATCCGGAGCGGGAGCGGTCACATGAAAGGCATCATTGGCCACCCCCCACCCCAGGACCGTTCCCAGGTGGGGCCGTCCTTCTTTTTTTGCGCGGTCGGCCGTCATCAGCAACAGGGAAGCGGCGCCTTCGCCCAGGGTGAGGCCGCTTCGTTCACGGTCAAAGGGCATACACGGTTTCGGAGACAGGGCCCCAAGGGCCGAAAAACCAGAAAAAACAAATTCCGAGACCAGATCGACACAGCAGACCAGCACGCATTCCGCCCGTCCGGCGGCAATCAAAGCGGCCCCTTTGGCCACAGCAATGGCAGAAGAGGCGCAGGCCGCTGAAATATTGGTCCCCTTGTGGGTCAACTTCAGTTGATGACTGACCTGATTTGCGATGGCGGTTACAAGGACATCCGAAGCATCGGCAGGTTCGCCTCGATGTATACGCTCCAGGTTATCAATACCAGCCTTGGTGGTAGCGGTGTAAAGACGGGCATCGGTGGGAACCGGCCCCATTTCCTTGAACAGGCAACCGAGAAGATCGTGAATTGCTGACAGGGCCCCGGAACAGTTAAGGTCTTCAATGCAGGCGGCGAATGGACTTTTGTAACCGTTCACTGAAAATCGCACAACCGGCGCAATGGCTGTATGGCCCCATAAAAGCCGCCGCCACAATTCTTCGAGGTTCCGACCGAGCGCCGTTACCGATGTGGCATCGGTTACCCAAACCTCTGCCCCCATTGAAACACCCCGCCCTACTCGGTTTGTGTTTTCTCCAATGATTTACAGTCCCCCTTCCAATAGACTTTCCACACCTGGTTTTGTTTGTTCACCTCGAAATAAGTGATGCAATAGTCCATGGCAGGAACCGATTGGCCCACTACGGTGGGGGTTACTTCCCCGGGACCCGATTTTCGCCCATCGACGTTGGGAGGGTATTCGATCAATGCGGAGTGGGCCAGGGGGTTCATGGAATACTCACTTTTTGTTTCCACATACACAAATACCTTTTGATCGTTCGGCGCGTTAAATGTCCTTCCGGGTCCCCCCCAGGAATCCACCAAAGTCGTGCTGTCATGCCCCACATAGGTTTGGCAAAGATCCGTATACCCTTTGCCCGTTGGTAGTTGAAGCGTTTTACAACCCCCAAGACATAAACACAAAGCGACCAGTGCGACAGCCGCTAAAAAAATAGAGAATTTCATGGCCCCTCCTGAAAGTGTCAATATATGGACAAGAAGTATTTTCAGGGAGACAATATAGCGCCTATGCCGCATGGCCGCAATCAAAAAGGGGAAGTGTTTGCGATTTACTGGGGAGAACGAACCGCGTCCCGTATCTTTTCCAGCAAGTCTTCGATATCGCATGGTTTCATCAGGTAGTCGTAGGCGCCATGCACGATTCCTTCCTTGACCGCCTGATCCGAACCATGCCCGGTTAGTATGATAATGGGCATTTCGGGGACCATTTTTTAAAAAATTTTGAGGACTTCAATGCCATCCATATCTTCCATCTTGAGATCCAGCACCGCCACATCAAAGTCCTGCCGACGGAGTGCTTGAATGGCTGTTGCACCACAGGTTGCCTTCCCCACATCTATACCCCTCTTGCGCAATCTGTTGGAAAGGACCGTGAAAAACTCTTTTTCGTCATGCGACAACCCAGGACGGCGTGGACGGTATTAAGACAGGGGCATTCGATTATCTCAGCAAACCCATAGAGCTGGAACAGCAGAAGGAAAGTGTTCTGCAGTCCAGAAACCTCAGGTATGTTGCGGGGTCGGCCATATTGACCGCCCTGATCCTGGGTGTACTTCTGGCATTTGTCTTGACACAACAGATTTTGATCCCTATTCGCAGATTGGCTTTTGAGGCGGGTCGGCATGCAAGCGGCAGGGGAGATGAAGTCAATGTCCTGAGGCGAAGCGTGCGGGGGCTTATGAAAAACGCAGGAAATCAGCCCATCGGAAGTGGTGGATCCGGAACAGCTCAAAGAGTTGCTCATCAACCTCATGGAGAACGCCTGTGAGGCGATGGAAGGGAGCGGCGAGATTGTTATCCATGAGGAAAAGGGTTTCAGAGAACCTCACGGACGGCAATCGGTCCCGCGCGGCCAAACTCCTGGGCCTTTCAAGACCCACACTTCATTCCAAGATTGATAAATTCGGGCTTAAAATCGAAACGTCCGTGAGCAACCTTTCACCCAAAAAAGAAAAGACAAGTTTTTCCCACCTGACGGGGCCCTGTAAGAAAAACCATCTTTTTTTTGAGATCGCTGACAATATTCCGTTCCTGCTGACGCCGCATATTCTAGTCCTCCATACAGATGCACGGATATTATGCACTCATTTGCGGAAAAGTCACGACTATTATGCATTTCGATGCGGAATAGGTTGTAAAGATAATTCCTTTTGTTGGTGAAATCCAAAACCTGTCGAAATCGGCGGGACATGTACCCTAATGCGGGTAACACTCGCAACCCAGCTAAAATGCCGGGGTGATAGGCCAAAGGCGATGGGCGATAGGTTTTCTCCCATGGCCTATTGCCCATGGCCTTTTTCCTTAGAGTATCAAGGAAGAAGACAGAGAGAAAATTTTCGAGCGTTTTCAGAGGAACGGCAGTTCCAGAGGGATATCCGGATCCGGTCTGGGACTGGCCATTGTAAAGGAAGTGGCGGAAAAGCATGGCGGAGAGGTCTGGGTCGATCCTGAAACAACCCGAGGCGTAACCTTCCATGTAACCATTTCAAAAGATTTGGCCGCTACGGAGTAATATTACGAATGTTCTTTTTGTACTGGCGCTGCCCTACACCGCAACTTATTTAGCTTCCCGCACCAGCCTGAATCCGGTTGTCTGATACCGGTTGGCAAAATGGCTGTAGTTTCGGTTTGCGCAACGGCAGCGGGAGCCGCCTCCATACCAGCTCCCCCCCCTTCGTACTTTGTCGGTTCCCGTTTCAAGGGATGGCGCTTCGCTCTGGGCCTGAGGCTTTACGGCAACATCCGGTTTGTAGGGATGGTACCAGTCCTCGCACCATTCCCAGACATTCCCCTGCATGTCATAAAGTCCCAATGCGTTTGGGGCATAACTTTTTACAGGCGCCGGCTGATCCGACGGCAATCCCTTTGATTCAACGGCATTCACGCAGTCCGCTCTTTTCAGGGTATTGTTGGCATACATGGCATTGTTGCAATCGATGCTGTCCCCGATGCCGTAGGCAGTGGTATTGCCGGCCCTGCATGCGTATTCCCATTCCGCTTCGGTGGGAAGGCGATAAACCCCGTCATTGCGGGTGTTCAGCTTTTTAATGAATTTAATGCAGTCCTGCCAGGAAACCTTTACCACCGGCATATTCTCTGATCCTTTTTTGCGGCCAAAAAAAGGTTTCCCCATAATGTCCTGCCATTGTTTGACCGTTACTTCGGTAGTTTGCATATAAAAGGGGCGGCTGATTTTAGCTGTATGCACCACTTCGTTCCGTTCCCGTCCGGGCTCATCCGACGGACTGCCCATGGTAAATGTTCCGGCCGGAATCAGAACAAATTCCATGCTCAGGGAATTGGTCAGTGTTTTTTCAAAAGCCCATGTTACATTAGGTGAAAAGAGGGCTAAAACAAAGGCCATACAAAACAATATGGGTGCTTTTTTTTCGGATTTCAATGTATTGAACACAACAGCCCTCCTCATGGGTGAAAAAGTTAACATTGTTTGAGAGAATATCAAAAAAAAAGAGTAAGGAAAAGGAAAAACCAAAAAACACCTTTTTCAGGCTTTTCCGATGGCTTGTAAGCATTTGAAAATTCTGGATCTGATATGGGCTGCTTTTTTGGGAATTATTTCTTCCGTTTCAGGATCCACATAGAGGTCTTGATTGATTTCAATTTGAAGGGCCATTTTGCCATTTTGCGCCAAAGCGGGCCCGTAATGGGTGACAATAAATCCCCCCGCATAGGGAACATTGAGTGAAACGGAAAACCCAGCCGTTTTAAATATCTGTTTTATAAACTTCAATAATGCCGGTGCGCAGGACCATTCCCCCCTTAGCGGGTTGCGTTCTCCGTCAGGTCTCCCATTGTTGCCCAGTATGATATCCTTTCGTTTCATTCCCGCATCGGGGGCTTCCGGCGGACCGATGCCCTTGAGGGAATGGCAGTCCAGGAGTCCTTTGATATGGGGTTCTGCAAGCATCTTTCCCAGCTGGCTGTGATATGGCTTATAATATGTGGAAAGGCGTTGGGTAATCTCCCTTTCATCGGGAGTGGCGTTAGCCTTGTAAACCGACCGGCCATGATAGTCCGTAAGGGCGACCGGCCCTTTGGCATCCCGCTGGTGGGGCGGCCGGTTTAAATCCACCACCAACCGGCTCCATTTTGCGCATAAAATATGCCCAGCCGGCATGCATCCGAAAATCTCCCGGGTGCCCAGATCAACGGCGTCAACCATTTCCGTCCGGGTCAGCGCCATGCCGGATCGCATCCGTGCTGGTATTTCACCTGAGCAGTGGGGCAGAGAGATGACAAACGGCAGTTTCATGGCGTATCATCTTTCATGGCATATCCGCGCACCCATTCCGCCGCCATACGTGCCTGTGGAGATAAAACGCCTTTTGTATCCATCACCGGATAAGAGAACAGAAGCCGGCAGAGCCTGCTGTGGGAATCCCGGTGCGGTTCTTTTTCTGTGGTGAGCCTTGGGCCATCCGACAGGATGAACTGGTTTTCGCTTTGAATGTGCTCATATTCCAACGTCTCCCTCAAAAAACGGATCCCCCCGTTGGACGGACCATATTCGTATAGGCCTGGTCTTAAGGGTCCGTTGCCCCTGTTTTCAGAACCCGGCGGCCGAAACAGTAACAAATGACTTCCCTGCACGGTTTCGGCGTAGCGCCTGTTTAATGCTTCCCGGTCTATCCGGTACGGAATTCCTAAAAATTCCAGCATATGAAAGGCTTCCATGGGGACTGTACCTGATTGAAGCTGGAGAAGCGACAGCATGGGAAGGGCGCCTGTCAAACGCGGATTGATCTCAATGGGAAAGACCGTCCCATCCGTTTCATGAACAATGAAATCGATGCCCAGGATGCCTTTGTACCCAAGGGTTCCCAGAAAGTCGCCGATTCGACACGCTTGTTCAAAGGCCGATGCGCAGGTGGCCTCGGACCAGGGGGAAGCGCCCCAGGCATGGCCGCAGAAAACGCCGTCTTCAGCGAACTCCCCGCAGCAGGAAAGATCCAGCAACTGTCGTTGCAAGGAAGATACCAGTGTGCCATGATGGGTCACACATACCACCACGCTTGCCGGTATCCCGTCCATAAATTGGTGGATGGAAACCGATTCCAGCGGTGTATCCCGCCACAGGTTTTCCCGAAGCCGGTATTGAAGCCGGTGGTAATCTTCCTTTGTACGAACAAAAAATGTCCCCCTGCCCCCGCCCCGTTCGATTTCCGGAAGCTGAACCACAAAATCAGGCCCCAGCAAATGGCACCATTCATCATACCCCTCCTTATGGATAACCGCTATGGGATGAATATCTCCAGGCACTTGATGGAGGCCCAGATCAGCGGCCATTTTTTTAAAAAACCGCCTTTTTCCGACGAGGAGGCGAAGTTTCGGTGAATTGGCCATAAGGGTCCATCCGTTGGTCTCGGCAGCCGACCTCAATTCAGGATAATCCTGGTATAAAAGAAAATGTTTTTTTTGTGAAATGCCATTCAGAAAACGCCTGGTCCGAGGGTGGGCCAGAAGACCCGAGGAATTCTGCAGGGGTGAGGGTGTTGGCGTTTCTACTGCCTCTTCAAGACAAAAAATGTGTGCTTTCTTCCTCAGGAGTGGAAGGTCTCCCGTCTTGTGAAGGGCGACGATGTGGTAGGTCTCCAGAAAGGATGCGGGTATGATTCGAGAAAAAGCGGTCATCCCCACCCCCACAAATGTGCCGGGCAAAGATTTAAACAGGGCTCTTATCTGTTGAATGTCGGGGATAAACATGAGATTTTTGAGTAAAACAACGGGATGACGTCTTACGACTGACTTAAAAAACAGGCCACATGGTGCTGATTTCCCATATCCTCCAGAATGGGCTTTTCCAGATTACACCGTTGTTCCTGTGCCAGGGAGCATCTCGGAAAAAAATTGCACCCTAAATCCTCATGGGTATTTTCACGTTCCCGGGTCAAAAGGGTCCCATACCGTTTCCGTTCACCGCTATGTCCGAATTTTGGAAGTGCATCAATGAGCGCTTTGGTGTAAGGATGACTGGGATTTTGGATAACCTGGTCGGATGGACCCAACTCCATCAGTCGACCGTGGTACAAAACAGCAATTCGATCACACAGATAGCGGGCCGCGGCAAGACTGTGCGTAATAAAAAGCTGTGTGACCCCCAGTTCGTCCCGCATCTTCAAGAGGATATTAAATATCTGGGCGGAAATGGAAGCATCCAGCATGGAGGTGGGTTCATCGGCAATGACAAACTCAGGGTCCAGTACCATGGCCCGGGCGATGGCAACCCGCTGGCGCTGCCCGCCGCTGAGTCGATGGGGATAACGATAGAGAAAATCATCGGGCGGCGACAAACCGACCGACCTGAGGGCTTCCCGGACACGATCTTTTCTGCTGTTGGCATGACCCAATCGATGAATGATCAAAGGTTCGGCAACCGTATCCAAAATAGAGCGTTGCGGGTTGAGGGATTGATAAGGGTCCTGGAATATCATCTGAGCCTTACTTCGAAACTTTTTTAGACGTTTTCCTTTCAACCCGGTAACGGATGTACCATCCAGAAGAATTTCCCCGAAATCGATCTCTTCCAGGCTCACAATCAACCTGCCCGCCGTTGTTTTTCCACTGCCGCTTTCCCCCACCAGTCCAAAAATTTCACCTTTGTTAATCTCAAGGGATATCCGATCCAGGGCCACCACATCCTTGCCGCTGCCGGAAAAAAAACCTGCCTTGGCCCTGTAAATTTTGCTCACGTCCTTGATTTCGAGGACCGGTTTACCGTTTTTGTTCATGCTGACCTCGGGTGAAATCCCTTTGTCTATTTCTGTCTGATGCTAGCAATGGCAACAGAGCGCTTTGTGCCCGGGCCCTATTTGAACCCATTTGGGCGCCGTTGAGCAGGTTAAGGAAACTCCGGGGCAACGTTTGCCGAACCGACACCCTGAAGGCGGGTGAATCAAGTTGGGAGTTTCTCCCGGAATGGGTATCAGAGCACTCTTTTCACCGGTAATGGTCGGAAATGACGACAACAGTGCTTTGGTATAGGGGTGTACGGGGGAATCAAAAACGGCCTCCCTGGGGCCGCATTCCACCATCTGACCGGCATACATCACCGCGATATCCTGGCACATGTCCGCCACAATGGAAATGTCGTGTGAGATAAAGATAACGCCGATGTTAAATTCCTTTTGCAGCTTTTTGACTTCCTCCAGAATCTGATCCTGAACAATGACATCCAGCGCGGTGGTGGGCTCGTCTGCAATGATGAGCTTGGGTTTGCAGGCTAAAGCCATGGCGATAATGGCTCGCTGTTTCATGCCGCCGCTGTATTGGTGGGGATAGCCTCTCAGACGATCCCTAGGAATTCCCACCAAGTCATAAAGTTCTTCCACCTGTTGAAGGGCCGCACCCTTTTCTGTTTCAGGGTTATGCACCAGAATGGCTTCCGCGATCTGATCCCCTACGCGTTGCACCGGGTTCATGGCATTCATGGCGGCCTGAAAAATCATGGCAATCTGACTCCACCGGGTAGCTCTTCTTTCAGCTTCCGTCATTTTTAGAAGATCTTTCCCCTCAAAAAGCATACGTCCGTTTCCGACGGAACCATTGGGGGGCATCAGCCCCATGAGCGACATGCCGATGGTGGTTTTTCCACACCCCGATTCGCCTACAAAACCTAAAGAACGTCCCTCATCCAGAGAAAAGGATACCCCTTCCACGGCCTTGAGATACCCTTGTTTGGTTCGATACCCGATGCTTAAATTGTCAACTTCAAGTAGGGCCATTTAATCTGTCTGGTCCTCCTTTCGTAGTCTCGGATCCAACACTTCATCCATGGCCCGGCCCAGCATATAAAAAGAGAGGGTAATCAGTGAAATGCAAATCCCCGGTGGAAGAAGCCAGTAAGGCGCTTTGAACATATATCCGGTTTTCCAGACCCACTGCAGCATCATCCCCCAACTGACGGTTCCCGGATCACCGAACCCCAGAAAAGCCAAAGACGCTTCAATAATGATGGCGGAGGTCACACGAAATGTCATGAACAGAAATGCCAGGGGCAACACATTGGGCAAGATATGCCTGAAAATAATTCGGGAATGGGATGCGCCCGCCATTTTGGCCGCTTCGATAAAGGGGCGTTGTTTGAGGGAGAGGGTCTGACCGCGAATCATTCTAGAAACCCCCGGCCACCGAAACAGGGCGATGATCAGCACAATGGTCCAGATGTTGAGCTGGCCGAAAACGGAAGAGATGATCAACACGAACAGCAACGTGGGCATGACCATGATCATGTCGGCGGTTCTCATGAGCAGAGTGTCCATGAGTTTTCCCATATACCCGGCGGTCATACCGATAGCCGTCCCTAAGACCACACTCATGAAGGCGGCGGAAACACCGACCATGAAGGCCACCCGGGCCCCTGCCAGGAGTTGACTGAAAATGTCCCGACCCATGAAATCCGTTCCCAGCCAGTGCCGCCAACTGGGCGGAGTGCAGGTGGTAATATCCGGATCCACGCCGGTCATGGGGTTATACATGGGGTTGATTAATGGTGGGATGTAACTACAAATGGCCATCAGTGCAAAAATGATCAACAGCGTCAGTCCGATTCGACCCAGAAGGCTCTGTTTGAATATGGCCCACCCATCCAGAAATGAATTCAGCCATGGGTGGCGTTCCCTTGCGGTTATTTCGTTCTGTGAAGGGTCTGCTGTCATGAAGATTCCCGTTTAGTATCTAATCCTTGGATCCAGGTACGCGTATAGAACATCCACCACCAGATTGGAAAGCAAAACCACAATGGCGATTAACAGAAAAGACGCCTGCGCCAGAGGATAATCATTTTGACTGACCGAAAACACCAGCTCCCGGCCGATGCCGGGCCAGGTGAAAACCGTCTCCGTCAGCGCTCCCCCATTGATGGAAAAAGCCAGGCTCAACCCCACGCTGGTAACCACCGGAAGGGCCGCGTTGGGGGCCGCGTGCTTGTTTCGAATCGTTTTTTCATCAAGCCCCTTGGCCCTTGCCGTGAGAATATAATCTTCTTTGAGGGTTTCCAGCATGCTGCTCCGCATGATCAGGAGATACGCACCGAAGTGGATCAGAAACAGGGTGGAGAGCGGCAGCACCATATGGTAGAGCACATCCAGGGATTTGGCTATGAAACCGCTGTCAGGATCCAGCCATACCTCTTCCGAGATCATCCCGTTTATGGGAAACCAACTGAATTTATATGCAAAAATCCAGATCAGGGTCAGCGCGAGCCACGGCAGAAAGAGCGTGTGGGTCACCAGCGCTCCCACAGTCATGATACTGTCGGTTTTTTTCCCTTTGTGCCAGGAAGCAATTTTGCCTAAGAAAACACCCACCAACGCAGATAGAATGATGCCGGTGGTAAACAGTAGTATGGTATTGGACAGACGTGCCCAGATGATGTCCACCACAGGCTCACCATAATGAAAGGAATACCCGAAATGACCCGTGAAAAAGTTCTTGAGATATATGAGATATTGCACGCCCAGGGGTTTGTCCAGCCCCAGCTGAACAATGAGGCGTTGAGAATCCTCGGGCGTCATATCCGGGTCCACCATTCGGGAAACAGGGTCTCCGGGGGCCAGGCGGAACAGCAGGAACAACACCGTGAGGATCACAAAAAAAATGATGACGATCTGAACCAGCCTGCGGGAAATGTATCTTCTTAATTCCATGGCAATTTACCGGATGAAACAGTGTTGGATATCAGGTGTAAGGTATTCCATGCGTGGTTCCCACGCCGGAGCATGGGAACCAGAAAAACCTTCTTATAGGGGTTTCAACTGGCAGAAAGACCACAGGTTGCCAACGCCGCCGAGCATTTGAACCCAACCCGTGAATTTACCTTTCCGGGCGGCCTCAATCAGTTTGGGGTTATAAAGCGGCATGTAAGGTACATCAGCCATGACCATCTTCTGCATTTCCCAGATAAGCTTTTGCCGTTCATCCCGGTTCATGGTTTCTGCGGACCGGTTGGCAATCTTGTCAAAGGCCGGGTTGTTGTACCCGCTCATGTTCCAGCCTCTGGTCTTGTCGTTTGTAGAAATAAAAAAGTTTCTCAAATAATCGGGATCCAGGGAAAGGCTGCCGTATCCCAGAATGAATGCGTCAAAATCCCTGCGCACTTTCACCTGTTCGATGAGGGCCCCGAATGACATGGGTTTGGAATAGGCGGGAATCCCGAGCATCCTGAGCCATTCCTGCATCATCATGCCGCACATGGCGCGGTGGGGGTCGTAATCGGCCGGTGGCGTCAGTATGGTAAATTTCTCCATGAGGTTCCCGTCGGGAAGCATGATGCCTTCGCCGTTAACCACATTCCCCGAGTTGTCAATGGGGGGGATCTGCCAGGTGTAACCGGCATCCGAGAGAATCTGGTAGGCCTTTTTGATGCGGTCTTCCCGGCTAAGTCCCACACCGTACTTCGGCACATCCGGGCAATACCAGAAGGTGTTGCCGGGAGGAATGATGGAATACATTTTCACGCCGTATCCCTGCAAAATTCGCTTGATGATAAAGTCTTCCCCCACCAGGGTTGCTGCCGCCCGCCGCAGGTTGGCATCTTTAAAGGGCGGTTTTCTCACGTTAAACCCCAGGTAATACAGGGCGCTTTTTTCGTTGGTAAAAATCTCCATATCGGGATTGGCTCTCAGGTCCTCCATATATCCCGGTTGAATTCCCCACCAGAACATATCGATGCTCCCTTTCTTCAATGCCAGGATAGCGGCATCGGAGGTTCCGTAGACCTTGAAAATGATCCCATCGATGTGAGGCCCTAAAAGATGGCCGCTGATGGTTTTGCCGGACCCGAAAAAGATCTCGTTCTTCACCATGTAAATGTAGGCACCCGACCGCCAGTCCTTCAATGTGAATGGGCCGCTGCCGATGGGCATCTCGACCTTGTGCCGCAACAGTGACCGAAGGGGTTTCTCATCCCCTTTGACTTTGTTAACCACTTCTTCCCACTGCTTTTTTTGAACAATGGGCGTGGTGAGCGTTCGAGAGACAAAAATGGCCTGGGGCTCACTTAAGTAGAATTTTATGGTTTGTTTGTCAGGGGTTTCGATCTTTTTGATGAATTTCCATTTGGACAGATACCGGGGCACTTTAAATTCCAGAATAATGCGCCCCGTAAAGGCCACATCTTCGGAAGTCAGTTCCGTACCGTCCGACCATCTGGCGGGCTTGAGTTTGATGGTGTAACAGAGATTTTTTGGATCAAATTCGGGGGGTGCCGCCGCCAGCCAGGGAACCAGGTCCAATGTCTTGGGATCCCTCACATAAAGGGGTTGATAGATTAACCCCAGGATTTTCAGCGACCACCGATCCCCGGCAGCCCAGATGTTCAAGGTTTTGGGCTCCTCTAAAACGCCCATTTTGAGTATATCCGCGGCGGAAGCGTTCGAAGCTGAAAAATGGACACTCACCATTAGCATCAGGACACACAAAATCGATATGACCCACGAACCAGACAACCTGTTTTTACTTCTATTCATATGGTGCATTTGTCATCCTTTCTTCTGTCGAATTTTTGGGTTAAAGGCGAATAACCTTTCGCCCGGTATGCACGTCCGGCAAGGACAGGGCGGGCACAGGGGTCCGCCCCTACAGTTCCGAAACCTTCTGCTCGATGAAATCGACCACCATGGCTTCGATCTTGACCCCATCCAGACGGTTGATCCGTGGAATTCCGCCGGGGCTGAGGCAGTTAATTTCTACCATTTTATTACCGATGACGTCAACCCCTACAAAGAAGAGGCCCTCTTTTCTCAAGCTGTCCCTAATGACGTTGCAGATGGCGCGATCGTCATCGGTAATGTCATGTTTATAGGCCCGTGCGCCCGCATGGATATTGGTTCGAAAATCCCCTTTGCTCGGTTTTCGCCGCATGGCACCGACAATTTCTCCGTTGAGGAGAAGAATTCTCACGTCGCCTTTTGTCTGAACTTCATCCAGGTATTCCTGGACCATGATCGGTTCCCTTTCCGGGTAAGCCCGGTAGGCTCTCACATAGTAATTGATCAGGGAATTCAAATTATCCTGGTCTTTCAGGCTCACTTTAATCACCCCTTCTCCACCGTACCGCTGAAGGGGTTTTACCACCATGGCACCGCCGAAATTATTGATGATTTTTCTGAGGCGGGCCGGGTCGCGGGATACATGGGTCTCAGGAATGATTTCCGGAAAATTAAGGATATAAAGCTTGCTGTTGGCTTTGATCTGCCCCGTGGTGTTGTTGATCATGAACACTTTGTCGCTGACCGAGGAGAGAAACTCCATGGTTTGATACACCAGGGGCGGATTCTTCCGTAAAAACAGCGCGTCCAAATCCGCGATGGTTTCAAATATGAGTTCATCTTTTTTGAGACACTGAATCAGCGACCGCCAGTATTTTTTCATAGACAGGTTCGGCGCAACCGAGATATTGCGCATCCTGGCCACCACTTCATTTTCCCGAATGTAAATATCGTGGGGTTCCAGAAAATAGACCGTATGACCCCTTTGGTTACATTCATACATGAGATGGCTGGTCGTCTCATTTATGGGATCGATTGAAACAAGAGGATCCATCAAGAAAGCGATTTGCATGAAAGCTCCTTAATTTTTTGCTGTTGCATACGCTATGATCCGTTTCGCGATGTCCATGCCGGTGGCTTGCTCAAGCCCTCTGAATCCCGGCGAATAATTGACTTCAATCACTTTAGGCGAACCATTTTTCTGAAGGATGATATCACAGCCCGAGATTTCAAGGCCGAGGGCTCGGGATGATGTCACAGCCAGTTTCGAAAGACTCGGGGTCAGGGTGAGCATCCGCCCCTGTCCCGTGATATGGATATTGGTCCTGAAATCCCCTGGATTGGGTTTCAAGGCCATGGCACCTAAAACCCGGTCTCCCAGCACAAAAACGCGAATGTCCGTGCGCCCTTCAGGCGGCATATATGACTGAACCAGGACCCCCTTGGTGTTATCCTGTAGATTGTTCATGACAAAAGAGGATGTGGCCTGGGATTCAACCAACATGACGCCGTTGCCCTGCCGGCTGCAGGGCATTTTAGCCACAACCGGATATCCGCCTAACTGTTCCACGGATCTTTCAAAGCCAATTCGGTTTACCACCAGGTAAGTGTCAGGAACGCTGATCCCCTGTTTTGCCAGGCGTTGAAGAGTCATAAATTTGTTGCGCGCCAGCAGGATCGATTCAAAGTCGTTGACCACCCTGCATCCGGAAACCGAAAAGTGCTTCACCACCGTTACGGCGTAGTCATTGATGGTTGCCCCCACTCTCGGCAAAAGCACGTCCGGCAAATCAACCTGTGGCAATCTGACGCTCGGTTGGTCGTTTTGAATGCCGGAAAGGCAGTCCCTTGTATGGATGAGGGAAATCCTGTGTCCCATTTCAACCGCCGCCGCCATAAGTCTTCTATTGGGGTGGTATGCTTCATCTCTTACGCTGAGAATGCCGATGTGCATTATCTGATGAGCCCTCCCATGGTCTTGAGTATGGGCGCTATTTCCGGGGCGGAAGGACCGGCGGAAGAAGATTCTCTCAGGGTCAGCTGTAATTGTCGTTTCAACCTGAAAAGCTCCTTTATTTCCCTCCTTGCATACCCTTCACCTCTGAGCATTTTATAGATTTCTTCCACATAGGATTGGCCATCGGTAAAGCTTCCGGGAATCAGCTCAATCATTTGCATCAAGAGGCGGGATGCTTCCACGGAATCCATGGTCTCATGGGCCCACGCAAGACCGAGGCCTCTCAGATTCAGTTCTTTCCGTTCCTCATACACCAGGGTGTTTGCTGTGTAATAGAAGAGATATGGCTGATAATAGGGAAGGCCGCTTTCGTTTATGCAAGCGTA
>FLOH01000853.1_pt1 | contig 54278 bp, 47 predicted proteins | sample 756751 | NCBI WGS metagenome assembly FLOH01 (sample SAMEA4026879, study PRJEB14308) | marine metagenome | biome: coastal water; material: water | depth 74 m
CTCCACCTTCAAAAACTTGCACATGGCACATTCCACAAGTTCCACCACCTCCACATGCAGAAGGAAGAAAAATTTTCTCTTCAGTCATTGTGCTTAATAGGGAGCTTCCGGGCTCTGTTTCTATATCTTTTTCGCCATTAATGTTAATGGTAACCAGTCCCTGAGGAGTAAGTTTTTTCTTTGCATACAGCAATAGACTAACCAAAATAAGGATTGTCAACAAAAAAGTGACAACACTTATTACTATAATGGTTGAGGTTTGAACGTCTGCTAAAATCATCTTATTTTATTTTTATATTATCAGTAAAATATCTACTATAATTTAATTCCCATAAAGGTCATAAAAGCTATACCCATGATGCCAGTGATAATAAAAGTTATCCCTAGTCCACGAAGTGCTGGGGGCACGTTTGAATAACGAATTTTTTCGCGGATAGCAGCAATAGCAACGATGGCCAAAAACCAGCCAATGCCAGATCCAATTCCAAATACGGTGGCTTCACCTATACTTTGGTATTCACGTTGTTGCATGAATAACGAGCCTCCTAAAATAGCGCAATTTACAGCAATTAAAGGAAGGAATATACCCAGTGAGGCATAGAGTGATGGCGAGAATTTTTCAACAACCATTTCTACTAATTGTACCATAGAAGCTATAATGGCAATAAACATAATGAAACTTAGAAAGCTTAAGTCAACACTTGCGTATTCTTCTCCAAGCCATGATAATGCTCCAGGGTTTAATAAATACTTAAGCATTAAATAGTCAACGGGCACAGTTATCACTAAAACAAAAATAACAGCAGCTCCAAGTCCAACAGAAGTTTTTACGGTTTTTGATACTGCCAAATAGGAACACATTCCAAGGAAGTATGCAAATACCATATTGTCAACAAATATGGACTTAACAAATATATTTACGAGTTCTTGCATTTTAATATCTTTTAAAGGTTATTTCAATTAGTCTTCAATTAATTCTTTATTACGAGAACGCTGTATCCAGATGATAGATGCTACTGCGAATAGAGCCATTGGAGGTAGAATTACTAAACCGTTATTCATATAGCCCATTTCGTAAACCGATTCTGGAATAATTTGTACTCCCATCACAGCTCCTGAACCAAATAATTCGCGGAAGAATGCAACTACTACTAAAATCCATGCGTAACCGAATGCATTGCCAAAACCGTCAAGTAATGAAGGCCAAGGTTTGTTTTGCATTGCAAACGCTTCAAATCGACCCATGATGATACAGTTGGTAATAATCAAACCAACAAACACAGATAATTGTTTACTTACATCATAAGCAAAAGCTTTAAGTACTTGGTCAACTAGGATTACTAACGCAGCAATAACTACAAGTTGCACAATAATACGAATGCGTGATGGAATGGAATTACGCATCAAGGCAATGACAAAATTACCAAGTGCAACAACTGCCATTACGGATAGTGACATTACAATGGCAGGCTCTAATTTTACAGTTACTGCTAATGCCGAACATATTCCCAAAACCTGCTTAGTAATGGGATTATCCACATTAATAGGGTTTGTTAATAGCTTTATGTTCTTAGGTGAGAACCAAGCTTCTCTTTCTTGTTGTGCTGCCATAACTAGTTATTCTTTTTTAAATAATTTTCATAATTCACCATACAATCATTCAGCATTGCAGAAACGCCATTGCAAGTCAAAGTGCTACCAGAAATTGCATCCACTCCATGCTCAGGAGCTACAATGCTTTGGCTTTTAACACCTCCTTTAATTACTTTTACAGAGGTAAAGTTACCAGCTTCATCAAAGATTTTCTTCTGTTTGAATAAGTCTGAAAAAACAACTTTTCCTTCAACTGGTGGGTTGGCAATTTCTGCTCCTAAACCAGGAGTTTCTGAGTCATGTCCGAAGTTGACTCCAAAAATGGTGTTTTTATCACTCTCCAATGCCACATTACCATAAATGGGACCCCATAATCCTTTTCCAAAGAGTGGAATGATGTAGTAGGTTTGTTGTCCATCGCTCATAATAAATAATGGTAAAGCGCCTTCGCCACCTTTTTCGGCATCTTTTAAAGCTGCTTTTAGGTTAACGTCAAAAGCCCGAATCTTACCGATTTCAAGCTTCCCTTTGTTATAAACACTTGTTTCATTACCTGCCTTATCAACCACAACTTCTTTTACTAGATATTGATTATATAGTTCAGCGGCATTTTCAGCGTTAGCTTCAATTCCGATGGATGATAAAAGATTTATCATCTTTTCGTTCATTTTATTTTTTTCCTGCATTGGTTTTAGGGCTAAGTTAGCAGAAGTAAGAATTACTGCAACTAAGACCACCATTACCGAAGCGTAAATAAAAATATAAGTATTACTGTTCTTATCCATTTCTTCTAATTTTATCGGTTAAAAAAATTAAACGGCTAGTTTAGCCCTTTTCATCCGTTTCTTAATGTTCGATTCTACTACATAATAGTCAATTGTAGGAGAAAATATATTCATGAATAATATAGCCAGCATTACACCTTCTGGGTATGCTGGATTTAAAACTCGAACCAGTATCGCAATAAGACCACCTAGAAATCCATATATCCATTTCCCTGTTTCTGTTTGGGCTGCTGTAACTGGATCGGTAATCATAAATACTCCACCAAACGCAAAACCTCCTATTAATAAGTGTTCCCAAGCTGGGAGTGCAAGGTAGGAATTGTTAGGAAAACTTCCAGCAAAGCCATTAAGAATTAGACCCATGATAGCACCTCCTGCAAAAAAGGATGCCATAATTTTCCAATTACCAACTCCGGTGAATAATAAAATAGCCGCGCCTATTGCAATGGCAATAAAGGAGGTTTCTCCAATTGATCCAGGGTAAGCACCAATAATCATTTCTAGAGGGCTTAGTCCTGAGGCGTGACCTGCCGTTAGCTCTGCAAGGGGTGTAGCCCCTGAAAAAGCATCTGCTTTTTCAGCAATCCAAACCTTATCACCACTCATAGCTGAAGGGTAGGCGAAGAATAGGATTGCTCTGGTGAGTAATGCAGGGTTAACAATATTCATACCTGTTCCACCAAATACTTCCTTACCAAAAATAACTGCAAAAGCAACAGCAATAGCTACTATCCAAAGTGGTGTGGAAACTGGAACAATAAGCGGAATTAACATTCCACTTACAAAAAAACCTTCATTGACTTCATGACCTCTTGATTGGGCAAATGCAATTTCAATTCCTAAACCTACTCCGTAAGAAACAAGGATGAGAGGTAGCACTTTTAAAAACCCGTACCAAAATGATTCAAATAAATCGGCGCTGATGTTAATAGAGGTAAAGTGCATATAGCCAACATTCCACATTCCAAATAATAAGGCAGGGACCATGGCTATAACAACTACAAACATGGAGCGCTTCATGTCAACGCCATCACGAATATGACTTCCAGATGTAGTGACATGGTTGGGAACAAAAAACAATGTGTCAACAGCATCATACATAGAATGAAAAGCTTGAAACTTTCCGCCCTTTTGCACGTGAGGCTTTATTGTGTCTAATATATTTCTAATTAGTTTCATTTATAATCAATATTTATACAATTAATCACTAACTCATCTCTTTATGCATCATATTCAAGCCATTACGGATAATTTCTTGCATATTAATTTTTGAGGTGCTTATATATTCGCAAAGGGCAATATCCTCTTCATCAAGTTCATATATTCCTAGTTGCTCCATTTGGTCAATGTCGTTTACTAAGATAGATTTGAGAAGTTGAATAGGTAATATATCCATTGGGAAGACTTTTTCTAATTCACCTGTAAACACAAAAGCTCTTTCACCACCATTGATATTGGTGTTTAAAGCATATTCTTTGTTAGGAGAAAGCCATGAAAAGGCTGTACGATAAAAACTATGCTTTGCAGGGCTTGGCACTAGCCAGCCAAAAAAGGAATAGGTGTTACCTTCTGGAATTACACTTAACATATTGTGGTAGTAGGAAAGGAAACCATTTCTTTCAATTCGTGTTCCAGTTAGTACATTACCACTTATTATACGCACATCTTCCTTTGTTTGGATTTGATTTTCCAAAATTTTGGCAATATGTGCTCCTCGATGTATTTTGAAATATTGTGGTTTACTAACTTCAGACCCTGTAAGTGCAATAGTCAGCTCAGAGTTGTATTGGCCAAGGATGAATAAGTTACCAATAGTAATTACATCTTGAGGTTGCACTGTCCATACGATGTCGCCTTTATTTATCGGGCTTATATGGTGTATTTGTATGCCAACATTTCCTGCAGGGTGTGGCCCTTTAAAGCTTGTTATTTCAGCACCTTTAGCTTGCAAAAGCATAGCACTCTTGGTTTCTGAGCAAACATTTAAATGAACCTTACCCACTGTGAGTTTCGCGAGTGCATCGATGCCAGCCTGAAAAGCTGCCTCTTGACCTTTAATTACCAAATCAACATTGGCTGCTAATGGAGCACTATCAAAACCTGAAATGAAAACCGCCTTAGGTTGATCTTTTGGATCTGCAATTACATTATAGGGTCTTTGTCGAATTAAAGACCATAAGCCACTTGCTATCAATTGATCAATGATTTTTTCTTGACTTAAAGATGAAGGATTAGCTTTTTCAAAAGCAACAAATTCATCACTTCCATCAGCTTCAATTCTGATTTCAAGCATTTTACGTTTTGCGCCTCGAACCACTTCCGTAATGGTTCCGCTAACTGGTGAAGGGATTTTGATATAATCTCTGTTTTTGTTAAAAAAAACAGTCGTCCCTCTCTTTACTTTTTCTCCAACTCTAACAGAAAGTTTTGGAAACATCCCATGAAAGTCAGTTGGCTTTAATGCATAAGTACTTAAGCTCAATTCTTGCACTGTTCCTTGTGCCTTGCCCTTGAGTTTTATGTCATAGCCTCTTTTAATATTGATTTGTTTAGACATACAAATATTTGATATTTAATACCTTAACTTATAATTGTCAAAAAAATATTCTTTTTTGACTTAATCTGCAAAGATGAAAAAATAATCCATGTTATTCTATCCATACAAGTTTTATTTTCTAGTAAAAAAACTAACATTTATCATATAATTATAATTTCTTTTGATACTTTTTGTTAAAGAATGTCAAAACTTACTTTATTTATACTTGAAGTTGCGTTTATTTTTCATTAATGATTTTTTTTAAATGTCTCAAAAATAGATCATTAGAATGCATTTATAATCTTTCTTACCTTTAAGGATTATGCCTTCATATTTTTAACATTTTTTTATTGACACATATCAAAGTAATAGTAATTCGTGCTAATTAAAATCCCTTATCTTTACACAGTCTAAATAAGAATAACGATTGCATTTTAAAATATTGATATTTAATAATTTACATATATGAAATTTAATACAGAGAAAGTGCTTGACACTTTAAAAATGGTTAAACACCCTGAGTCAGGTAAGAATATTGTCGAATTAGGTATGGTAGAAGACCTAGAAATTTCCGATGGAAAAATCAAGTTTTCTTTAGTTACAAAAAGTAGTAAGGATCCATTTTCTAAATCGCTAATTAAAGCATGTGAGCGCACATTAAAGTTTTATTTAGAAGAAAGTCTTGAGGTTGAGGTAAATACTAAGCTTCAGCATTTTGAAGCAGCAGCTTTTAAAGCACCAAGCAAACCCATGTCTGGTGTTAAAAATATAATTGGAGTAGCTTCCGGAAAAGGTGGAGTTGGTAAATCTACAGTAGCCGCAAATTTGGCTATTGCTTTGGCGAAAACAGGAGCATCAGTGGGCTTATTGGATGCAGATATTTGGGGTCCATCTGTTCCTTTGATGTTTGATTTGGTGAATGCAAAACCTGTTGCCTCTCAAGTGGATGGGAAAACGTTAATTGAGCCTATTGAAAAATATGGTATTAAATTATTGTCTGTTGGATTTTTTGTGGATTCAGAAAAAGCTCTAATTTGGAGAGGATCTATGGCAACAAGTGCATTAAACCAATTTATCAATGATGGAAACTGGGGTAAACTTGATTACGTTGTAATTGACATGCCTCCAGGAACAGGTGATATTCATCTTACTTTGGTACAAGCAATTGGTATTACCGGTGTTGTCATTGTTAGTACTCCTCAAGAAGTTGCTTTGGCTGATGCACGCAAGGGAGTTTCCATGTTTCAGCAGAAAGATATTAATGTGCCAGTTTTAGGATTGGTTGAAAATATGGCTTACTTTACTCCCGCAGAATTACCTGATAATAAGTACTATTTATTTGGCAAAGAAGGAACAGTGAGGTTGGCAGAGAAAATGAATGTTCCGTTATTGGCTCAAATACCTATTGTACAAGGTATTATGGAAGCTGGAGATAGCGGGCGACCAATCGCTTTGGATACTGAAAGCATTTTAGGTAAAATTTTTCAAGGTTTAGCTCAAAATGTAATTAAGCAGACAGAAATTAGAAATAATGATATGTCTCCAACGAAAAAAGTAGAGATTAAAGATGGAGCTGGTTGCTCTACAAATTAATTTATAAAATAGATTATGGCTGAACAAAATAGAGAGGAACTTGTAAATAGAGTCCTAAAAGTAATAGAGCAAATCCGACCATTTTTAGTGGCCGACGGTGGTGACATTGAATTTGTGCATCTCACAGAGGAGAATGAAGTGCAAGTTGAACTGAAAGGCGCTTGCGCAAGCTGCTCAATGAGTATAATGACTCTTAAGCAAGGTGTTGAACAGGCTATGGTGAAAGCTATTCCTGAAATCATTGCTGTAAATGCAGTTAATGCACAGTACTAAAGATTAATTGTCATGTATATACTGAGATACTAATTAGCGAATAATTAGTATCTCAGTATTATTTTTTTAATGATTTTATTATAATCACAGATTGAACGACAGCATATATATACTTAAAAACTATATTCTTCACCGAATAAAAGCGAGAGGTCGACATAGCCTTCATTCGCCATTTGTTTTTGATTTATATGAAAGTTGCGTCAGCGATCCTGCAAAGTCTTCTTTTAAAGAAAGTATAGAAAAAATACGCAAAGATTTACTGGCTGATCATAGCACCATAAAAATTGAGGATATGGGAGCTGGATCTAGAGTTAATAACTCTGCGCAGAGAAAGATAAACCAAGTGGCAAAACATTCTCTCAAATCGGCTAAAGAAGCTCAGTTTCTTGCCTGTCTTTGTCAGAAAATTGATGCAAGAAAGATTATTGAATTAGGAACTTCCTTCGGGATTACTACGGCATATGTTGCCAAAAACAATCCACAAGCTCAATTGCATAGTGTTGAAGGAAGCCCTGAAATTGCTGCTATAGCCAAGGTAAATCTGAAGGAACTAGAAATCAGTAACACTACAATATACCAAGGTAATTTTGATGTTGTTTTTCCAGAATTATTGAAGGAGGTTGAAGCTGATATTATTTTTATTGATGGAAATCACACCAAGGAAGCCACATTGCGATATTTTGAAATGGCTTTGGATCATATAAATAAAAAGGGTTTAATCGTATTTGACGATATATATTGGTCAATAGGAATGACCGAAGCATGGCAATCCATTATCAAAAACTCAAGAGTAAGCATTAGTATCGATTTTTTTCACCTTGGAGTAGTAAGTTTGAATGAGGATTATACAAAACAGGATTTTAAGCTTTTGATGTAGAGTTGACTAAAATTTATTTCTTTTTAAAAAGTGGATGTTAACCTTTAATACTATCTTTGTGCTTTGCCAAAAACAAGGATTCCTTTTCGTTTTTTTTTATTGAAATGGAATATTCATCTTGTTGATAATATTGTATGATCAAAACTAAATTCAATGAAAATAATTGAACTTCAAGGAATAAAAAAATATTTTCAAGTTGGTACTCAGGTAGTGAAGGCTTTGGAAGGGATAACTTTAGATATTAATAAAAACGAATATGTTGGATTAATGGGAACTTCGGGTTCTGGTAAATCAACATTGATGAATATTTTAGGTTGTTTGGATTCTCCTACTGCGGGAAATTATACCCTCAATAATCAAACAGTAAGTCGCTTGAGCGATAACGAATTGGCAGAAATTAGAAATAAAGAAATTGGTTTTGTTTTTCAAACATTTAATTTACTTCCTCGTGCTACAGCTCTTGAAAATGTAATGTTACCCTTGGTATATGCAGGAATGCCTAAAGATGAGCGTATCAAACGAGCTATTGAAGTGCTTGAACAAGTACAGCTTGGGGACAGAATGGATCATAAACCCAATGAATTGTCAGGAGGTCAGCGGCAAAGAGTCGCGGTTGCAAGAGCATTGGTGAATCGCCCTTCTATCATCTTAGCAGACGAACCAACAGGTAACTTAGATTCAAAGACTTCCATTGAAATCATGGCACTTTTTGAGGAAATCCATAAACTGGGTAATACCGTAATCATCGTTACACATGAAGAGGAAATTGCAGCTCATACGCATCGTATTATCCGTCTAAAGGATGGGTTAGTTGAGTTAGAGCACTTAAATGCAAACCCATTAACCACAAAATAAATGTAGTGAAATGAGTAATCAAGAATTTAAAGTTTATACAAAAGGCGGAGACAAAGGAAAGACCTCTTTAATTGGAGGTACTCGAGTTGATAAATTCGACTTACAAGTAGAGGCTTATGGTACAGTTGACGAACTTAAATCATATATTGGTTTGGTCTATGATTTTGTTGATGATTTGAGTAGTAAAAAGAACCTATTTATCATTATGGAGCATCTATTTATTACTGAAAGCTTAATCGCTTGTGATAGCGAGGAAAGTAAAATGAGGATGCCACAATTGAAAACTGAGGATATTCAGTTTTTAGAAGAAGACATTGATAGAATGACCAGCAAACTTGACCCTTTACATGCGTTTATTTTACCAGGAGGTCATCCAGTAATTTCTCATTGTCATATTGCCAGAAGTATTAGTCGGAGGGCAGAAAGAGCCTATCTGCGGTTTACTGAAAACATTGAATCCGAAGAGTTAATCATTCAATATCTTAATAGATTGAGTGATTACCTTTTTACATTAGCAAGATACCAAGCTAAATTGCTTGATGTTGATGAGATTTTATGGTTGCCCAAAAAGGGAAAATAAGATATTAATATGATTATCAGTTAATTAAATTCTTTTTATTTTTCTTGTTTCTATGGTGTAAAAAACTATTTTTGCAAAAATATAACATAAAAATATTAAATATGTATTGGACACTTGAATTGGCCTCAAAAATAGAAGATGCACCTTGGCCAGCAACAAAAGAAGAGTTGATTGATTATGCATTAAGATCTGGAGCCCCTATGGAGGTGATAGAAAACTTAAGTGAGATTGAGGATGAAGGTGAACAATATGATAGTATTGAAGATCTTTGGCCAGATTATCCCACTAAAGAGGATTTCTTTTTCCATGAAGATGAATACTAAATCAAAATTATACAAGATTTTAAGGGACCTATGTCCCTTTTCTTTTTTATAGACATGACTTTTTGGCATATTTTAAAATGATGATATTTAGACGATTATATATAGTCGCTAATTCAAATCTATCGTTTTAAGTTTTGCCCTATTTTTGCTCACATTGAGCCTATAATATTTTATTAGATTTTTACCCTATGTTTGAATTTATCAATAAATTTTTCGGAACGAAATCAGATAAGGATGTGAAGTCCTTAATGCCAATAGTTAACGCAGTGCGTGAAGCCGAAAAAACCATCACTAGCCTTTCCAATGACGAACTTCGTAATAAAACTGCAGAGTTTAAAAATAGAATTTCTGAAAGAATTTCTTCCGAACAGAAGGAAGTCGATGCTTTAAAAGAAAAAATTGAAGCGGATGCTGAAATGGATATTGCTCAAAAAGAAGAAATTTGGGAAGAGATTGATAAAATAGATATTAAAATAACTGCTAAAATTGAAGATCTGCTTAACGATATACTTCCTGAAGCATTTGCGGTTGTTAAAGAAACAGCCAAAAGATTTACTGACCCAGAACCAATCGCTGTTACTGCTACTGATCATGATAGAGATTTAGCAACTCGTTTCGATAATGTTAATATCGATGGTGATACGGCAGAATATGAAAACTCTTGGATTGCTGGCGGTGCGCGAGTAACTTGGAATATGATTCATTATGATGTGCAGCTAATTGGTGGTGCTGTGCTGCATCAAGGAAAAATTGCTGAGATGGCAACCGGTGAAGGAAAAACATTGGTAGCAACACTTCCAATTTATCTGAATGCCCTCTCTGGTAGAGGTGTGCACGTTGTGACTGTGAATGATTATTTAGCCAAGCGTGACTCCGAGTGGATGGGAATGCTTTTAGAATTTCATGGCTTAAAAGTGGATTGTATCGACAAGCACCAACCCAATACCAAAGAGAGAAGAGATGCCTATATGGCGGATGTAACTTACGGCACAAACAATGAGTTTGGTTTTGATTATTTGAGAGATAATATGGCTACCGAGACTTCAGAGTTGGTGCAGCGCAAACATAATTATTCAATTGTTGATGAGGTCGATTCAGTTTTGATTGATGATGCTCGTACACCTTTAATTATTTCTGGACCAACGCCAAGAGGCGACCATCAAGAGTTTGACGAATTAAAACCTTATGTTCAAAAACTTTATTCTGTTCAAAAGCAACTTATAACTCAGATTTTTTCTGAATCCAAAAAATTGATTGATTCTGACGATAAAGAAAAGCAGAAAGATGGATTCACGAAGCTTTTTAGAGCCTATCGTGGATTGCCAAAAAATAAGGCCATTATTAAATATTTGTCAGAGCCAGGTATTCGTACTGGAATGCAAAAAACTGAGAATTTCTATATGGCTGAGCAAAATAAACAAATGCACATTATCGATGATGAGCTTTATTTTGTAATTGACGAAAAGCACAACTCAATTGAGCTTACCGATAAGGGAATTGATTTGGTGACAGAAATGACAGGAGATGCAGAGTTCTACATCTTACCCGATATGGCAATTCAGTTGCATGATATTGAAATGTCAGGAGAAACTCCAAAAGAAATTGCAGAAAGAAAAAGTAGATTAATGCAAGACTATAGTGTTAAAACTGAAAGGGTTCATACTATGAATCAGCTTTTTAAGGCTTATGCACTCTTTGAGTTGAATACAGAATATGTAATCATTGAGAATAAAATAAAAATTGTAGATGAGCAAACTGGTCGAATCATGGAGGGAAGAAGATATTCCGATGGTCTGCACCAAGCGATTGAAGCTAAAGAAAATGTAAAAGTGGAGGCGGCCACACAAACTTATGCTACTGTTACTTTGCAAAATTACTTTAGAATGTATAATAAATTGGCCGGTATGACAGGTACTGCTGAAACGGAAGCTGGCGAATTTTGGGATATTTATAAGTTAGATGTTACTGTAATTCCTACTAATCGTCCTATTACCAGAGGCGACCATGAAGATTATGTATTTAAAACCGTTCGCGAAAAATACAATGCAGTTATTAATGAAAGTGTGAAATTGGTCAAGGAAGGTCGTCCAGTTTTAATTGGTACCACTTCTGTTGAAATATCGGAATTGCTCAGTAGAATGCTTAAATTACAAGGTGTTAGGCATAATGTACTGAATGCCAAATTGCACCAAAAGGAAGCTGATATTGTAGCTGAAGCAGGTCAAGCTGGAACAGTAACAATTGCAACCAATATGGCTGGTCGTGGTACCGACATTAAGCTTGGCGAAAATGTTGTTAAATCTGGTGGTTTGGCCATCATTGGTACTGAGCGTCACGATTCGCGTCGAGTTGACCGTCAGTTACGTGGTAGGGCAGGTCGTCAAGGTGATCCAGGTTCTTCTCAGTTTTATGTTTCCTTGGAAGATAATCTGATGCGACTTTTTGGCTCGGAACGTATTTCTTCAATTATGGACAAATTAGGACTCGAAGATGGTGAGGTAATTCAGCATTCTATGATTTCAAAATCGATTGAAAGAGCGCAGAAAAAAGTAGAGGAAAACAACTTTGGAATTAGAAAGCGACTTTTGGAATATGATGATGTAATGAACGCACAAAGAGACGTGATTTACAAAAAAAGACGCAATGCTCTAGACGGCGAAAGATTGGCTTTGGATATTTCTAATATGATTTATGATTTGTCGGAATCAATTGTTACCGAGCAATTAGAGCATAGAGATTTTGATAGTTTTGGAATTGAATTAATAAGAAATTTGGGCATAGAATCTCCTTATAATGAAAAAGAGTTTTTTCAAGGGAAATCTGCCGATATGGTTCAACATGTTTTTGAATTAGCCTATAATAATTATAGAATTAAGTCGGAGCGAATTAGCAAAGATACTTTTCCAGTAATTGAAAATGTTTATAAAAACCAAGGACATCAATATAGAAATATTGCCATACCAATTAGTGATGGATTGAAGTCGATGGATATTATTGCCAATTTAGAAAGGTCATATAATACCAATGGCCGCGAAGTAGTTTTGGCCATTGAAAAAATTGTAAGCCTTAAGGTGATTGATAATGCTTGGAAAGAGCATTTGCGTGAAATGGATGATTTGAAACAGTCGGTTCAAAATGCTTCTTACGAGCAAAAAGATCCGCTTTTGATTTATAAATTTGAATCATTTGAGTTGTTTCAACAAATGATTGGTAGAATCAACAGAGAAATTATTTCCTTCTTAATCAAGTGCGATTTGGCAGCCAATAAAGAAGTTCAGATTGAATCTAATTTTAAACCTGCTAAAATGGATTTAAGCAAGCTTCAAACAGGAAGAACTGAAGTAGGAGGTGGCAGTAATACTGATAAGTTTGGAAATCAAACTCAGCAACAGCAAGTTACACAGCCTATTGTAAAGGAGAAGAAAGTGGGTAGAAATGATATTTGCCCATGCGGAAGTGGAAAGAAATATAAGAACTGCCACGGTAAATAAGTTTTTTTGCTTTTCCCAAATAGGGTTTTAAAAATCCTATTTGGGAAAAGCAAAATAATAAATTATTATTCCAACCCATTTTTATACTTTTGTCTTCCAATCCAAATATTATTATGAGGACAAAAGAGCGTTTTGAAAAATTTATTGAATACTTCTCAGTTAACCAACCCATTGCCGAAACGGAGTTGCATTTTGACAATACCTATCAATTGGTTGTAGCGGTTATTCTCTCTGCTCAATGTACTGATAAAAGAGTAAATATTTTAACACCACCTTTTTACCAAGCTTTTCCAAATCCTAAAGTCCTTGCAGAAGCTTCTGTAGAGGAGGTTTTTGAATATATAAAAAGTTGTTCCTACCCAAATAATAAAGCTAAAAATTTGGTGGGAATGGCCAAAACTTTATTGGAATTGTTTGATGGTGAATTTCCTGAGGATATTGATTTATTGCAAAAATTACCTGGAGTGGGACGAAAAACGGCAAATGTTGTCGCTTCGGTTGCCTTTAATAAACCAGCTATGGCTGTTGATACCCATGTTTTTAGAGTGTCAGAAAGAATAGGCCTAACAACCAATGCCAAAAATCCATTAGATTCAGAACGTCAGTTAGTTCGCTATTTCCCAGATGAAGTAATTCCCACTGCACATCATTGGATTATATTGCATGGGCGTTATATTTGTCTTGCGCGCAAACCGAAATGTGAGCAATGTCCCATTACTGAAATTTGTAGATTTTATAACAAGCAAAATAAATAGGTGATTTTTTTTTATTTTTACACCTTCTAAATTACATACAACATGATGAAAAACTCAACTCTTTTTGCCGCTCTTTTAGTTATTTTCATAAGCTCTTGCAATCTTCCCAAAGATAAAGAAAAGGTTAAGTTGAGCATAATTCCGCAGGAATATGCCACTCATTTTTCTGATAGTTTAGATTTGAAAATTAATACCATCATTGAGACTTCTGACTCATCAAAACAAGCCGCATTGACTTTTTTATATCGCTATATGCCACTCAATGATAAGCTCGATTATCCAGTGGAACTTTTTTCGGATATTGTAGATATCAGCCTTGAGATAAGAAAAGAAACGAAGTGGGGCAATTCAATTCCAGATATTTTATGGAATCATTTTGTATTACCACACCGAACCAATAATGAGAAATTAGATACTTCCAGAATATTCTTTTACCATCAAATTTTCCCAAGAGTAAAGAATCTAAGTATGCTTGAAGCCGCTTTAGAGGTCAACCATTGGTGCCATGAGCACGTGGCTTACCAAGCGAGTGATGGCAGAACTTCTTCCGCCTTGGATACTTACTTTAAAGGTTATGGCCGTTGTGGTGAAGAGTCCGTATTTACGGTTAACGCACTTCGTTCCGTGGGAATTCCCGCTCGCCAAGTTTATACTCCACGCTGGGCACATACAGATGATAATCACGCTTGGGTGGAATTTTGGGCTGATGGAAAATGGTATTATTATGGCGCATGTGAACCCGAGGCTGAAGCCAATATGGGCTGGTTTACAGAGCCTGCCAGAAGAGCTATGTTGGTTGGTGCAAGAGTTTATGGCCCTTATGATGGTGAAGAAAATATTTTGAAAATATCTTCTGTCAATAGTTCTACAAATAGTTTGAGTGTTTATGCCCAAACAAAAAAAATGAATGTATTGGTGAAGAATAAATCTGGAATGGTTTTACCCCATGTAAAAGTTGATTTTCAACTATATAACTATGCCGAATTTTATACTTTATTCCAGACAAAAACCAATAATCAAGGAATTGCTAGCTTTGAAACCGGTATTGGGGATGTACTTGTTTGGGCTTCCACGGATTCTTCTTTTGCCTATCAAATGCAAAGAAACAATACTTTAGATACTTTAATTTTAACACTTGATGCGCTGGACAAAAAGGAGTTTCAAGTTGATTTAAAATATAATCCACCTATTAAGCCTGAGCCTATTATTGTGGATCAAACTAAAAATGCACAGAATCAAATAAGGTTAGCCTATGAAGATAGTTTGCGAAAAGCTTACGAAAATACTTTTTTGGATTCTGCCACAATCAGTAAGCATGCTCTCGAAAATAATGTAGATGCGGTAAAACTATGGGATTTTATCAAAAAAAGCAGAGCCAATGGAAATCAGATTTCACTTTTTATTCAAAATGCGCCGTCAAATTTGAAGTCGAGAGCCATGGATATTTTAGAGTCTATTTCTTTAAAAGATTTGCAAGATGCAAAATATGATTTGCTTTTAAGTCATTTGCTATATTCAATTCCTAAGAGTGAATTAGCTGATTTACCTGAAGATATTTTCATAAAATATATCCTAAATCCACGAATTACCAGTGAGGATTTATCATTGTGGAGAAAAGAGCTTCACCATGTTTTAGGGTCAGATGCCAACCCAATTGCGTATTTTGATTTTGTAAAAACTGAAATTCATTTGAATGATACCATGAACTTTTCAGGTGTGCAAATCAGTCCAGCATCGGTGTTCAAATACAAAATCGCAGATGCTTATTCTCGGGATATTTTGCTGATTGCTTTATGGAGAAGCAATGGAATCCCTGCTCGATTGGAAGCAGGTACTGAATTGCCGCAATATTATGCTGAAGATGAATGGCATACTTTGACTTTTGAGCAAGCCACTGAAAAATCGAATATCTCAACGGCCTATTTGCATTTAATTGATAAAAGTGCTGAGGCAAATTTAGAATATTATAAGCATTTTACAATTGCTAAATTGGAGAACGGAATATTTAATACTTTGACTTTTGAAGAGAATAAATTAATTAAAAATTTCCCCCAAAAGATTAGTTTATCTGCTGGCTATTATCGCCTTTGTACAGGAAAGCGACTTGCTGATGGAAGTGTGAATGTACAATTTAAGTATTTTCAATTGAACGAAAATGAGACCAAGTCGGTAGAGGTTAATTTGAACGAAAGCACTGAGGCGATAACAATATTTGGGAAATTGAAAGAAGTGAATCAATTGCAATTATCTCAAACAAAAAATGCGTGCACAATTAGCAATCAAAGTTATAAAGTTCTAGTTTGGTTTAGGCCAAATAATGAGCCATCAAAACATGCACTAGAAGATATTTCGAAGGTTAAAGTGCAACTCAATAGTTTAAACGCAGACTTGTTTTTAATTGGAGAAAAAAACTATCAGCCAAAGGAATTGGATACTAAGTATTTTGGAAATTTACCTAAAAGTGCTCAGTATGTTATGGATACTGATTTACAATTGCTTGAAAAAGTGAAAACATCAAGTAAAACAAATTTCGGAAATGAGTTCCCATACATCGTTGTGCTCACGCCAGATGATGAAATTATTTATTTATCTGAAGCATATAAAATTGGAGTAGGTGATGAAATTAGAGATATAATTCAGCGGCATTTGAACAAATTGAATTAAGATTAGGTTGAATTAGTGGAAAGAAAAACTGCAAAAAGGTTTAAATTGGTTTTGGACGTAAATTACATGGTTATTTCCACCTTACTTCTTCACAAATTTACCACTAAAAACCAATCCCCCATCAGACTCCAGTTTAATAAAATAAACTCCAGCCTTCAAATCCTGAATATCGACCCGATACTCATTGCTAAAGGCAGCTAATTGCTGTTGCTTAACTAATGCGCCAGAACTTGAAAAAATACTTAATTGCAAATCTTGATTTAGGTTTTCCTCAAAACGCAGATTGAAATTATCTGTTGCTGGGTTGGGATAAAGCATAGGCTTTTGTTTTTTAATTACTAATGTATTTTCTTCTATTCCTACAGTAAAGGCTGCTTGTGTCATTCCCAGACTATCAGTTTTTACAAGCCATGCATTTGTAAAGCCAGCGCCGTGAACGCTTGCAAAACCTCCAAATAAAAAACCTCCATCATCACATACTAGCAAATCATTTAATTGCATATCCACATTGGATGTGTCATCCCAATTATGAGCATAATAGCGACACCATAAACTATCTCCATTTTGATTAATCTTTAATATTGCGCCTCTCATATCACTACCACTTGAATCGGGATTAATTACTATAGATGTTCCTGAAACTATAATATTGCTGTCTTTACTAATGTTTATGTTTATTGACTGGTCTATTGTCATATTTCGAAAGTTATAATAAACTTGATAGTTTTTTCGCCAAATAAGAGTTTTAGAATTAACATTAAACATAGCTATATCTACCTTATTTGGATCACCATTTTGCTGATAGATATACGTACTTCCAATTATGATTATACTATCATTCAAAAAAGTAACATCTTGAGCAGGTCTATGCGATTGACCGTTAGACAAAGAATATTTCCATTGGGTTATTCCATATTTGTTTGCTTTAACTATATAATAATCTGCTCCATAAGTTGTAAGATATATATAACCACTGTCTAAAATATTTACTTCTATATCAAATACGTGTGAGTTTATATTGTCACTATTATAATTTTGTATATTTCCGAATGAATCTGTCTTGATTAAGAAGATTTTATCTTCATATCCATCAGCATTACTATTATACCTACCTGTAAGAATATAATTTCCATCAGGGGTTTCTTTAATATCGGTCAAGTGCATTACAGAAGTAGTCGGTTTTTGTAATGATAATAGGGTATCGGGATGGTAAAATATCTTAGTCCAAAGAGTATCCATATTGATATCAAATTTAGCTAAGAAGCCACTTACCCAACCTGCTGTGTCTTTTATCCCTCCACAATATAAAAAACAGGAATCACGGGTTAATGTAAAACCATGTCCAATTGGCTTGTCAGTACCCCAATATTTATTACTTACGTAAATTAAACTAGAATCAATAATATTCCCAGATTTGTTAAATTTTAAAATACCATAATTTTGTTTATAATTTAATGTCATTTGACCGATTAGTCCATAATAATTATTATCAGTTGATATAAGATTATATATAGTAGTTACGCCTAAGTATGGATAGAGATACTTATTAAATGTAGTATCTTGAGCTATAAGATGATTAATACTAAACAATAAGAAACCGATTAATAATAAGTATTTCATAATTATATATTATAATAAAGCAGAGCCCAGTTTTAGACTCTGCTTTAGGGTTAATAATTATTTAATTACAGTAATTTTCTCGACAGCAATTCTTTCGCCATCGCCATAAAGAATTAATGTATAAATATTTTTCAATTCAGCATCCATGCTTTCAAATTTTTCAGTTTCAAAATACAAACTTGCCAATTCGTATTGGCTTCCAAATGTATTTTCAGTGCTTACAAAACTAATTAAATTATTGATAGCATTGGCATTTTCATAATTTGAGCGATATATCCTTTTTATATTTTTGGAAATCGTATTTACAAGATGCCTATCTGATGATACATTTGAATAAATAAAACTCCTTGAGGAGGTATTGCCAGCGAAAATTATTTGTATCTTTGGCTTCCTATTTTAATTTTAAAATTTAACTAATAATCAATTCAATATGACGCATTTGAATGAGGGTGATATCGCTCCATTATTTGAAATAAAAGATGAACAAGGCAATATGATTAATCTTGCAGATTATCGTGGTAAAAAAGTGATACTTTTCACCTATCCTAAAGCCATGACGCCTGGCTGTACTGCCGAAGCATGCAACTTAAGTGATCATTATGATGAGCTAACGAAAAAAGGATTTGCAGTGATTGGACTTAGTGCTGATAGTGCTGAAAAGCAAATCAAATTTAAAGAAAAATACAATTTTCCATATCCATTAATCCCTGATACAGAAAAGGAAATACTCAATTTGTATGGCGCTTGGGGATTGAAAAAACTTTATGGACGCGAATATGAAGGAATACATCGTATTACCTTTGTTATTGATGAAGAAGGGAAAATTGAGAAAATATTTACAAAAGTTAAAACCAAAGAACATGCAGAACAAATATTAGCTGCATACTAGTTTATTGGTATTGAAGAAAGTGAAAATAATTAGAAACAATTAAAAAATAAATAGATATGGCTAAGGAAGATAAAAAAGAGAATAATGAAAAGTTGAAAGCATTGCAACTTACTCTAGATAAAATTGAAAAAAACTACGGCAAAGGAAGTATTATGCGTTTGGGCGATAATGCTGTGATTGAAATTGAAACCATTCCTACAGGAAGTATTGGACTCGATTTGGCGTTAGGTATAGGCGGTTTGCCTCGCGGACGAATTATTGAAGTTTATGGACCAGAATCTTCTGGTAAAACTACCTTAGCCATTCATGCCATTGCCGAAGCTCAAAAGCTTGGTGGAGTTGCTGCATTTATTGATGCGGAGCATGCTTTCGACCGTTTTTATGCTGCCAAATTGGGAGTTGATATTGACAACTTATTGGTATCACAACCTGATTATGGTGAGCAAGCCTTGGAAATTACGGATAGCTTAATTCGCTCTGGAGCCATTGATATTATTGTAATTGACTCTGTTGCTGCACTTACACCTAAGAGCGAAATTGAAGGTGATATGGGAGATTCTAAAATGGGATTGCAAGCACGTTTGATGTCGCAAGCTTTGAGAAAACTCGCTGGTACAATTAACAAAACAAATACTACTTGTATATTTATCAATCAGTTACGTGAGAAAATAGGGGTGATGTTTGGTAATCCTGAAACAACAACTGGTGGAAATGCCTTGAAGTTTTATTCTACGGTTAGAATTGATATCCGCCGTTCTACACAAATTAAAGATGTGGACAAAGTTATTGGTAACCGAGTGAAAATTAAGGTGGTGAAGAATAAAGTTGCGCCGCCATTTCGTATTGCGGAATTGGATATCGTTTACGGAGAAGGTTTCTCTAAAGTGGGCGAGTTAGTTGATTTAGGCGTTGAATTTGATATTGTGAAAAAAGCGGGATCATGGTTCTCTTATGGTGAGACTAAATTAGGACAAGGTCGTGAAGCTGTGAAGCAATTGCTCATAGATAATCCTGAGTTAGCTGAGGAAATTGAAGCTAAAATTAAAGCAGCCGCAAGTTTGTAACATATTGTATGCAGAGAGTTATTAGCTCTCTGCTTCATTTTTTTTATAACCAATTTTGTTAGACTTTATGAAAATTACAATTTTACTGATTTCAATATTTATTTTTACGATTGTTTCTTGTCAAAATGCAGACAATTCAGATCAAGGCAAGGAACTTAGCATCGAAGATTTGACACTGTTGATTGAGAAAAATCCAGACCAGGTTGATTTGCTCAACAAAAGAGCCCAATTGTATGTTCAGAAATCGGACTTAAATATGGCCGTTGCTGATTTAACAAAGGCGACTAATTTGGCCCCTGATAGTATCTCGTATTATATGCAAATGGCTGAGCTTTTTATGAAAATGGGCCAAATGAATAATACGCTGGGTATTTTGAAAAAAGTTACAGAAATTGCTCCACGACATATCCCAGCTTGGATTAAATTGGGAGAAATTCATTTGATGTATAAAAAAAGGGAGGAAGTTTTTATTTTTGCGAATAAAGCATTAGAGATTGATCCATATAATGATGAAGCATTTTTTCTGAGAGCTTATAATTATAAAGAGATGGGTGATACAAATAAGTCTATTGAAAATTTTCAGCAATGTTTGAAAAACAATCCCCAGAATTATGAGGCCAATATAGAACTGGGAAATATGTTTTCTGCTTTGCGAAATGAATTGGCTATCATCTACTATAAAAATGCAATACAAATAGATAGCACTAACATTGATGCAATCTATAATTTAGGCTTGTTTTTTCAAAATAATGATATGTTGAATGAGGCCATTAATACCTATAAACATTTGAATGATATTGATCCAAAATTTGCTTACAGCTATTATAATATTGGATATATTTATTTGCAATTACTTAATATTTCCGATAAAGCAGTTCCTTATTTTACAGATGCAATTAAAGTGAAACCTGATTATTATGAAGCATATTTAAATCGGGGCTTGGCTTTTGAAAAATTGGGCGATGTATTTAGTGCAAAACAAGATTACCAATCTGCTCTTCAAATAAATCCTGATTATATGAAAGCAATTGAATCATTAAATCGAGTGGAAAGTAATATGAAATAATAATAATTTTTAAAATTTAACTAGAACAAAATATGAAACATAATTTATTTTTATTAGCAGTAGGAATTAGTTTTTTGATCTCTTCTTGTGATACAATCACGACAGAAAAACCTAATCTTAAAGATAATCAAAACGCAAATGTTGTAGAAACTGAGTTTGTTAACCCAGGTATTATGACCCCTGAAGTAATGTGGAAGCTGGGTCGTCTTTCTGATGTTCAAGTTTCTCCTGATGGAAAAACTTTATTGTTTGGGGTTACCAAATATTGCGTTACAGAGAATAAAGGAAATCGTAATTTATTTATTTTGCCTGTTGAAGGAGGAACTCCAAAGCAAATTACTGATTTTGAAGGCAGTGAATATAATGCTGTTTGGCGACCTGATGGTCAAAAGATTGGCTTTATTTCTGGTAAAAGCGGAAGTGCTCAATTATGGGAAATGAATGCTGATGGAAATTCATTAGCTCAGGTTTCTGAAATTGAAGGTGGTATTTCTGCCTTTAAATACAGCCCAACTGGAAATAAAATTTTATTTTCAAAAGAGGTAAAGGTGGATAAAACTACTCTTGATTTATACCCAGATTTACCGCTAGCAAATGCTAAAATCTATGATGAACTCATGTATCGCCATTGGGATCATTGGGCTGACGAAAGTTACAGCCATATATTTGTAGCTGATTATGCTGATGGAAAAGTGAGCAATCAAAAAGACTTGATGACTGGTGAACGTTTTGATGCTCCCCGTGAGCCATTTAACGGAATGGAGGATGTAAATTGGAGCCCCGATGGAATAAAAATAGCTGTGAGTTATAAAAGACAAACGGGAAAAGAATATGCAACTACTACTAATTCTGAGGTTTATATCTATGACTTAGTGGCTGGAACAAATTCTAATCTTACCGAAAATGGTTTCGAAGGTTATGACGATGAAGCCGTTTGGTCGCCTGATGGAAAAATGTTGGTATGGAAAAGTATGGCTACTCCTGGTTTTGAATCGGATAAAAATCGTATCATGATTCACTCATTTGCCGATGGACAAACCGTGGATTATAGTGAAGGATTTGACCAAAGTTCAAGTGGATTTGTTTTTAGTGCTGATTCTAAAATATTGTATTTTATTTCTGGAATTGAAGCCACCTATCAAATATATGCTTTGGATATTGCCACAAAAGTAATTGCACAAATTACCCATGGTGATCATAATTATCAGTCGATAGCTTTGGCAGGTAATCAAATTATCGGCACAAAAATGAGTATGAAATTCCCAACAGAAATTTTTGCTGTAGCCCAAGATGGTGCTGAAACGCAATTGTCCTTTACCAATAAAGAAATTTTAGATAAAGTAACTCCTGCAGAATTCGAGAAGCGTTGGGTAGAAACTACTGATGGAAAAAAAGAATTGGTTTGGGTAATTTTCCCACCAAATTTTGATAAAACTAAAAAATATCCAACTTTACTATATTGTCAAGGTGGACCTCAATCTGCCGTAAGTCAGTTTTTTAGCTATCGTTGGAATTTCCAAATTATGGCTTCCAATGGTTATATTGTTGTTGCACCAAACCGTAGAGGATTACCTACTTTCGGGCAAGAGTGGAATGACCAAATTAGTGGTGATTACGGAGGACAGAATATGGATGATTATTTGTCTGCCATTGATGCTGTTGCTAAAGAGGATTATGTAGATAATGACAACTTAGGCGCTATAGGAGCAAGCTATGGTGGCTATAGCATTTATTGGTTAGCTGGTCATCATGAAGGTAGATTTAAAGCATTGATTTCGCATTGTGGTATTTATGATTTACCAAGTATGTATGCTGAAACTGAAGAGACTTTCTTTACTCATCATGATAATGGTGGAGCACCTTGGGATTCGCCACAACCTAAAACTTACAAGGACTTTAACCCTGCCAATTTTATTGGTAATTGGGATGCGCCAATTCTTGTAATTACAGGCGGAAATGATTTCAGAATTCCTTATACACAATCTATGCAGGCATTTAATGCAGCGCAATTGCATGATATTCCTAGCAGATTTTTATTCTTCCCCGACGAATCACATTTTGTAGTTCAGCCTCAAAATGCCATTTTATGGCAGAGAGAATTCAAGGGATTTTTGGATAAATATTTGAAAAAATAAACACAATGTTTAACCTGCAATAAAAGTGTAGGTTGTTAATTCTTTTAAAAATAAATATTTCATTCTTTGGGGTGAAATATTTATTTTATTCAAAATGACATCATTTTACATTGGATAAGATATGGAGTACATTATTACCTTAGTTTTTATTATTTTATCATTTGTAGCAATATACAAAATTAAAATGTTTAGGGTAAAAGGTATTGCAAATCATTGGTTTGCTGGTGCTTTTGCTTTTAAGCTAATATTGGCTTTGGGGATGGTTTTTATGTATAGCCGAACTTCTGAAATTAAAAGTAGTGCCGATATTTTTAAATATTATGAAGACGGGAAAGCCATATACCAAACCCTGAAAACTGACCCTCAAGCTTATTTTAAAATCATGTCGGGAATTGATACTACCAGCCCCGAAGTGTGGAAGTATATCGTAAAAACCTATAACTGGGACAATCATAAAGATTCTTCTTTGTTTTCTAATAATAGATTGATTATTAGATATATTGCATTTTTGAGTATTTTTACTTTGGGTCATTATGGAGGAATTCTTGTCATCACCTTATTTCTGTCATTCATGGGTTTATTCTGGATTTTTCGGTTTTTTAATTCTAAATTACCTAATAAAAAATGGCTGATTTTTGCATTAATATTTTTCACTCCCTCCATAGCTTTTTGGTCATCAGGATTATTGAAAGAGACCCTCATCATATTTGCAATAGGTTTATTGCTTAATTGTGGAAACTATGCCCTGAAAGGAAAAAAGCCTATTCCTAGATTTGTGATGGTATTATTGGCTTTTGCAATAATCTTTCAACTCAAAGCATTCGTGTTTTTTACGCTTTTTCCAGCGGTAATTGGTTATTTATGGAATCATTATAGGCCTAAGCAAAGAGTAATTATTCCCTATTTTATTTTGTGGTTTTTGGCATTTAGTTTTGCCTCTGAATCTAATAAATATATGAATACGGGCTTGTTTGACTTACTTCTTGAGAAGCAATTGGCTTTTACTGAACTTGCTATTCAAGAAAATGCTCAGAGTATGATTCCTCCTATACAGTTTGATGCAAACTCACTTTCAGTTATGTTAAATGCTCCGATTGCGATCATTAATACTTTGTTTCGTCCCATGTTTTGGGAAGTTAAAAACTCGATGATGGCAGCTGCTGCTCTAGAAAATACCATTTTACTTTTGAGTCTAATTTTAATCATTATTTTTCCAGCGAAAGAAATTGAGAATAGAAATTTACTATGGCTCTGCCTAAGTTTCGCATTAGCATTTTTTGTTATTAATGGTTTAATGACGCCTGTATTAGGAGCATTATCACGATATAGAATCCCAGCTTTATTATTTTTTGAAATGGGATTAATACAGTTGATCGATTTTGAACTTGTCAAGCAGAAGATTTTAAGCTTTAAAAGATAATACAAATTACTTAATTTATTTTATAATGAAAGTATGAGTATTTTTGTTTCAAATAAATAATTAATTATGAAAAGAAGAGAAGCATTTAAAAAATTAGGGATAGCTGCCCTAGTTGGTGGTACTGGAATGATTTTTATGAATTCCTGCAATAATGACAAATCAGAAGAAGTTGTTGCAGCAGCTCCAATGGCCACTACTCCGATCCCTGAGGTGAAATCGGAGCGTGAAAAGTTAATCATCAATAGAATTGAAAACACTTTTGCTGATCCAGAAAATCCAACTGATGCTGAATTAAAGCATACTCCAGAAATTACTTTGGGAGATAAAGATGACCTCGGTAATACTTTGGTGAAAGTTACTATTGGTCAAAAAGGGATTATACATCCTGCTACTAAGGAACATTGGATCGATTATATTAAAGTCTTTGTCAACGAGCAACTCGTTGCTGAAACTGAATTTAATAATGGTGGAATCAGAGGTTTTGGAAATTATTATATAGCTTTGAATCCAAACGATCAAATTATGGTGGAGTCGGGTTGTAATTTGCATGGTATATACCACAGTAGTATTACTGTTTAAATTTGAAATAATATTTTTTGTGCATGATTTTCATGTGTTTATAAAATAGAAAAAGGCAAACAAAGTTTGCCTTTTTCTATTTTAAAATTATCTTAATTTTAGCTCATCAAATAGCATAAAGCATCCCACGCGTCACCTTTCTCAATAAGTGAGTCCACATAGTCCGTAGCACTTTCTCCAATGCCTTTGAAAAAATCTTGACGAGAGGAAATCTCTTCAGCTGATGGTAATCGGTCAACACTGGCTAATCTAGATAACTGCATACCATTTAGAAATTTAGACTCACGAATATGTTGTGGTAAAGCATCTACACCAATTCCCAATCCAGTTAATGGTTTTGGAACTGTAAAAAGGGCATCTCTAGTACGTACATAATCGCTACCACCCATTCGTCCAACTAAATCAATCAAATGGGCATCAATATTTCCATTAGTATCCAATACTTCTTCGTTGATATGAATACGATTAACATGACAAATTACCAAATTTCCAGCTCCTCCTTCTGTTCCTGTTTCAATCACTTGTTGTACTGTACACTCAAACTGAACTGGCGATTCTTTCACTCTAAAAGGACGAATACTTTCAGAAGGAATAGCCGTTAATCCTGCTTTAGCAAACTCGTTAACTCCTTTTGCAAAATCAGAACTGCTTAAGCTCATTTGTTCAACTATCTCAAAATTAACAACATTAATCACAACCTCAGGCACATCTTTGATGTTGTTAAAAGTATGCTTGGTGGTATTATCTTTTCCTCGCCGTGCTGGTGAGAAAATCAAAATAGGAGGGTTGGCACCGAAAGCATTGAAAAAGCTAAATGGTGACAAATTAGGTTTCCCATCCTTGTCAATCGTACTGGCAAAGGCAATTGGCCTAGGTGCAATGGCAGAAGTTAGAATACCCTGAATTTCCCGTGTTCCGCTTTTAGAAGTATCTATCGTTTTGAAATTCATCATTTTGCTGGTAAAATCTTAGTTTTACACTCACCAAAACCAATTCGCAAGCCATCTTTCTCAGAATAAGCTTTCATAATAATAGTATCATTGTCTTGGATAAATTTACGCTCTTCTCCATTTTTTAGTTGGATGGTTTTTTTGCCACCCCAACTGAGTTCAAGCATAGAGCCATACTCTCCTTCCGATGGGCCACTAATTGTTCCCGAAGCATACAAGTCGCCAGCATTTATATTACAGCCATTAATGGCCTGATGTGCTAATTGCTGACTCATATTCCAATACAAATACTTATGGTTCGAATGGCAAATTTGAGTGCATTCTCCTCCTTCTGGTTTGAGGTAAACCTCTAAATGGATATCAAAATTCTTATCTCCTTCTGTTGATAAATAGGGCAAAACTGCTGGTTCTTGAACTGGCCCTGGAACTCTAAATGGTGCAAGTGCTTCCAAAGTAATAATCCAAGGAGAAAGTATTGAACCAAAGCTTTTTCCTAAAAATGGTCCCAAAGGAACGTATTCCCATTTTTGAATATCTCTTGCTGATAAATCGTCAAAAATCATCATGCCGAAGATATAATCCTCAGCTTCTTCTACCGAAATACTATCCCCTAAAAGAGTTGCTCCATTAGTTACAAAAGCCATTTCTAATTCAAAATCCAATAATCGCGAGACTGAAAAAACAGGCATCTCTTGGTCATTAGGTCTAATTTGTCCTTTTGGCCTGTGGATGTTTGTACCGGAAACAACAATGGAAGAACTCCTACCATGATAACCAACTGGGAGATGTCTCCAGTTTGGGTACAAAGCATTATCTGGATCACGAAACATGGTGCCAACATTAGTTGCATGGTCTATGCTCGAATAGAAATCAGTATAATCCCCAATCTGAATGGGCAGCATCATTTCAACTTCTTCTAATTTAAATAAAATTCGATTTCTATTGATTGTATTATGTTGTAAGTCTTCGTTTTGAATGCTAAATACATCCGCAATTCGCAATCTTACTACATTGGTAATTTCTTTTCCAAACTCCATAAACGCATTCAAAGTATCCTCGAAAAATACGGAGGAATCAAAGTCGATATCGTCAAAATATCCCAATGTTGCCATTTCGGATAAATCAATGACGCTGTCTCCAATTCTACTAGCGCAACGTGAGTCTTCACCTATTTTTGTACGAAATACGCCAAAAGGGATATTTTGAATCGGAAAATCAGAAATGGAATCGTATGATATCCAACTTTTTAGTTTAGTATCTATTATGTTTTTCATCAATAATATTTAATGTAATATTGTAATTATATGATTCTACGCAATATAAGTATGCCTATAAAGTTCCTCGCTTGCCTTGTTCTAATTCAATACTTTCAAATAAAGCTTTGAAATTCCCTTTTCCAAATGATTTGGCTCCTTTACGTTGTATGATTTCAAAGAAGAAAGTAGGGCGGTCTTCAACTGGTTTGGTGAATAATTGCAAGAGATAACCTTCATCATCTCTATCAATTAATATACGATGCTTTTTCATCACTTCCATATCCTCTTCAATTTCACCAACCCGAGCACTTACTGTTTCGTAGTAGCTATCAGGAACATCTAAAAATTCGACACCTCGGTTTCTTAAATCATTAATTGTTGCTGCAATATTTTTAGTTGCCATAGCAACATGCTGCGGGCCAGGTCCAACATAGAAATCTAAAAATTCCTCAATTTGCGATTTCATTTTTCCCTTTGCAGGTTCGTTGATGGGGAATTTAACTAAGAAGTTATCACTTGACATTACTTTTGATTTTAAAGCAGTATATTCAGTTGAAATATCCTTGTCATCAAATGAAATCAATTGGTCGAAACCAAAAATGGTACGATAATATTCTGCTACCTTATCCATTTCATTCCAATTTACATTGCCCACAATATGGTCAACAAATAGCAAACCTGTGTCTTCTGGCTTGTACGCAGGATTCCATACTTTAAAACCAGGCATGAAAGGCCCTGAATAATTATTTCGCTGCACAAACATGTGAACAGTCTCTCCATAAGTATAAATTCCGGCAGTAATTACTTCGCCATCATTATCTTTTAAAGTTACTGGCTCTTGATATGATTGAGCACCTCTAGCTATTGCTTCATGATAAACTGCGGCACAATCATCTACCCAAAGTGCAATAACTTTTACTCCATCTCCATGCTTTTTGTGATGCTCCGCAATTACGGAATCTGGAGTCATGGCAGTTGTCAACATAAATGTGATTTTGTCCTGACGAAGTACATAAGATGTACGGTCTTTGATGCCAGTTTCGAGACCAGCATAAGCCACTGGTTGAAAGCCAAATGCTGATTGATAATAATGTGCGGCTTGTTTGGCATTACCTACGTAAAACTCAACATAGTCAGTACCTTTTAAAGGTAAACAAGAATTCTTGGTCATAATATTATATTTTATTTGGTTTTTGTGATTTCTTAAAAAGAATATTTACAATTCAATATTTTAATGATTTGAATGTTACTATTTTGGCTCAATCCAAGATTTAAAATAATCTTTAACTTCCATCCCTAAAGCTAGTTCTGTCATCTTAAGTGGTTTAAAAGTATCAACCATTACAGCAAGTTCTTGAGTATCTGATTTTCCAACACTTCTTTCAGCTGCTCCTGGATGTGGGCCATGAACTACTCCCATTGGGTGCAGACTAATTTGACCTTTTTTAATATCGTTGCGGCTCATGAAATCTCCATCAACATAATACAATACTTCATCGGTGTCAATATTGGCATGATTGTATGGCGCTGGAATAGATTCGGGATGATAATCATAAAGCCGAGGAACAAAAGCACACATAACACAACCCGCAGTTTCCCATGTTTGATGTATTGGTGGAGGCAAATGCAAGCGGCCAGTTATAGGCTCAAAATCGTGTATTGAAAAAGCATAAGGATAAAAGAATCCATCCCAACCAATAAGGTCAAATGGATGAGCTTCATAATGATAGGGATAGAGTTTGTCATCTCTTTTTATCATTACTGTATAATCGCCAATCTCTTCGATGGTCTCTAACTCCTCTGGAATTCTGATATCTCGCTCGTAGATTGGGCTATGCTCCAACATTTGACCAGAGGTATTTTTGTATTTCTGCGGAAATCTAAATGCAGAAGTTGATTCCACAATAAAAAGTCGATTGTCTTCAGTATTAAAATGCAGTTGGTAAATTACACTTTTTGGAATAATTAAATGGTCACCTTCACGGAAAACAATATTTCCATACATGGTTTTAAGAGTTCCATTTCCTCGGTGAACAAAAATCATTTCTGCTGCTTGCGAATTTTTATAGAAATATTTTTCCATAGAATGACGTGGGGCAGCAAGACTAATTACAGTATCATCATTTCCCAAAACTACTTGACGACTTTCCAAATAATCATCACAAGCTTTGAGCTCAAAACCCTGAAAACTTCTGTTCACCATCAAATCATTATTGATGTATTTTGGACTTACATCAATCGATTTATCAATAGATAAAACTCTTGTAGGACGATGTACATGATAGCTTAGTGAGTATTCTGAAGCAAAGCCTTCTGATGAAATTAACTGTTCGGAATATAAACTTCCATCCGGTTTTTTAAAAGTAATATGTCTTTTTTGGGGAACCTTTCCCAAACGATGATATCGTGCCATTTTTCTGCTAATTTATAATGATTTTCAAGGTCACAAAGTTAGTCTTTTTTTAATTAGGTAAAGACATACCTATTAGTGTAAAAGCTAATAATTATTAGGCGTAATTATTTAGCAATAATAACAAAAATCTAGTTTATAGGTAAAAAAAAAGAATCACTTAAATAGTGATTCTTCATTTTTTTAACGATCAAAAACTAAAAATGTAGTTTTTTACGCATTTCGTCAGCACGTTCACGGTAACGATTTAATTGATCTTTTTCAGGATCTATGCCTTTTGGTCTTGCCTTTGAACTTTTATTGTATTCTTCATTTCTAAAAAGAATAAACTGACAAATGCGTTTATAAGCTTCTCTTTGGTCATAAGCTGGAAATTGAGAAAGTTCATTCGTAACCTTATCAGTAAAATCATTTTTACTAGCTTCCCAAATTTTTAAAACCTCTTTACGCTCTGATCCTGACATGTTAAAGTCATGGTCAAAAACTTTGTCAACCCATTTACGTTCAGTTCTGTCAACTTCGCCATCTACTCCGGCAATTGCAATCATTCCCGCATAGATTATTTGTTTGTAGTTAAAATCTGCCATTTGTTATAATTTTTAGTTAATCCTTATCTCTTAGCGACTGCTAAAGTACACATTTTTATTTATAATGAATATATTTTATTAAAAAAAAGCAAGTTTATATTTAAGTTTGAGAGAATATAGTTTAGAATATAGTAATACCTAGAGCTTGAAAAGGTATATTTGGATTGATAAAAAATATTAATTAGCTAAGGATAGGTTTTGCTTTTACGGGCATTCTAGGGGTAATAAATTTTATGTTAATGATAAGCGTTTTCTACCAAAGAATACAATGTTTTTTCAATATAGATTTAATTCGAATAGGGATAAAAAGCATCGTCTATGTGCTTTATTTCATGCCCTTTTGGGTGCATCACAATCGAGAATACGTCAAACCGAGCTTCCATATCGTAATAATTCATATCAATAAACGCATTAGCTGCCTTGATTAAAAAACCTTGTTGCTTTTTTGTTAGCGTATATTCTGGTTCTACCCAATAATCTGCGCTTCTTGTTTTTACTTCAACAAAAACTAAAATGTCGTTGATACGAGCAATAATGTCAATTTCCAACTTGCCAAATCGCCAATTTGTTTTGATTATTTTATAACCGTTTTTGGTTAGATAATTAATGGCAATTTCTTCTCCCTGCTTTCCTAAGTCATTATGCTGCGCCATATTTATTTAGGGTTCTAATTTTTCTTTAAGCGATTTAAAGCCATCACCTAATACTTCGTTGGCATTAACCACAGTGAGAAATGCATTCGGATCAATATTATGGATAAAGCCTTGTAATATAACGAGTTCTCTTCTACTAACAACTGTATAAATAATCGTTTTTTTCTTTCCATTATACATGCCTTTTCCGTCAAGATATGTTCCACCACGCTTTAAATCAATAACAATTTTGTCCCTTATGTCTTCGTATTTATCAGAAATAATCATCAAAGATTTGTCAGAATTCATTCCTTCTAAGATCACATCCACCACTTTACCCGTGATGAAAATAATTACCCATGATATAAGAGGAATCGTTGGGTCTTTAAAGGCTATCCAACTGATTAAAACAATCGCTGAATCGACATATATCATTAACATTCCCAAGGATAAAGAGGTGTATTTTGCAATCATCATTGCAATGATATCAGAGCCCCCAGAAGTCGCTTTTGATTTAAAAACCAAACCTAATCCAATTCCTATCAGTACACCTCCATAAAGTGCAGATAATAAGGGTTGATCGGCAATAAATGGTTCATAGCCGTGTATGTATTCTAGATAACTTATCCAGCCAGAAAGCAGTAACATGCCTGCTATAGTTTTTACACCAAAACGTGGCCCTAGTATCCAAAATCCCAGAATTGTAAGTGGAATATCCATTGCCAACCCCATTAATCCAATAGGTAAATCAAATAAATGATGAAGTACTATGGCTATTCCGTAAACACCTCCGGGAGCAAATTTATAAGGACTTATAAAAAACACATAAGCAACAGCCATGATAAATGTGCCCGCTAAGATTAAAGAGTATGCTCTAAACCAGCTCCATGTAAATAATTTTTCTTTTGTAATGTATGCCATAACAGTTTAAATTTGTTATAATTACACAATATTTTAACAGATAAATACTTATCTAGAAGATTATCTTTAAAGTTCGCCTTTTAGGTCAGAATCTATCTGATTGCTAATTTGGTTTCCTTTAAAGTAAAATATAAAAGCAAATAGTAAAAGAATAATACCAATGCATATTCCAATATATCCAAGTATTACCAAAGGAAATTGTGGCCAAAACAAGATAGTTATTCCCAATATAATCGAAAGTAGACTGGTATATCTAAGATAACTGACGTGCTTAACAATCTCCTTTTGTTTCAAAGCCAATAATATTTGAATTATACCGATAAGAATGAGCGAGAAGGATATAAAATAATGTAATAAGTTTAATATAAATTCTGGTTTTAAAATCAAGAATAAACCTAATGCTATATTAATAAACGCTTGGATATACCAAACAATATTGGCTTGGAATTTTACTTGCTGTGCCCTTATTATATAGAAGATAAAACCCAGCCCACTAATTAGAATTAGAGCACCAATGAAGACGATAATTGTATGATATATTTCTAGCGGAACAAATATTAGCATGCTAGAAATTAGAATCAATAATAATGAATTAATCAATGTATTAATCCAAATATTCGCTGGTTTTTCTGGGTAGCTCATAATCAAATAAGTTTAGGTTATTTTTTATAATATTTCATTGCTTCAGGCATAAATTCCTTTAAAGTATTTATGCGAGTCCCATCACTTGGGTGTGTCGACATAATTTCTGGTGGTTTTGACCCCCCACTTTGAGCCATTCTTTCCCAAAATGCAATAGCTGTTTGTGGGTCATATCCTGCAATAGCCATAAAAATAAGGCCCATTTTGTCTGCTTCCGATTCATGCATTCGAGAGTATGGCAACATTACCCCATATTGAGCACCAATTCCATAAGCTTGTTGAAATATTACTTTAGTTTGTTCAGGCTTTTCCGTCATAAAAGTGCTCAAAAATTGTGCGCCATATTCCATAGCAATTTGATGGCTCATCCTTTCATTACCATGTCTAGCTACAGCGTGTGCAACCTCGTGTCCCATCACCACCGCCAATCCTGCTGCATCTTTAGTGAATGGCATTATTCCGCTATAGACCACTATTTTACCTCCCGGCATACACCATGCATTGGGTTCAGCATCTTCTACAAGGTTATACTCCCATTGGTAGCCGGCAACTAGTGACTCTTTTCCTTCAGATTTTAGGAAAGTATTTACAGCATTAGCAATGTTCTTTCCAACACCTTTTACCATTTGAGTTTGGCCTATATTGCCTGATGTTTTATGGCTTGACATAAACTCAGAGTAACTGGTTAAAGACATGACAATGAGTTGGTCTTCAGGTAATAATGAAACTTGTTTTCGCCCTGTAACAGGTACAGTATTACAAGCTTGTATAAACAAAATCGAAACAAGGATTAATGATTTGACGATGTTGGTGAATTTCATTTCAATTGAATTTTTAAATGTGATCATGTATTGATAATTATTTGGCAAATATATATAAATACGTAGTGAAGTAAACGATTTGATTTAATCTATTTATGATCATATTTCATCACTCCCGCAAGAATTTCTGTATCTAAATAATCTTCATTTGGAGGAATAGGACAAGAGTATTTATGATTATAAGCGCAATATGGATTGTAAGCCTTATTGAAATCTATTAACAATTCACCTTCTTGTGGGACCTTTAAATCAATGTACCTACCTCCTGCATATGAGTCTTTACCACTTGTTTTATCTGTAAATAGCATAAATAAATGGTCGGTATAACCAGGTCTTTTTACCAGTTCAATATTTTGATAAATGCTAATCTGGTAATCTTGACCTTTTATCTTAAAAGAGGCTACTCCATATTTAATATAGATAGGACGTCGTTCTGTAGTGGTTTTCATCCCAAATTCAGTCGGTTTTTTGTTGAGCGTTAATTTAGCTTTTACGCTAAAATCTTCATCAATGGCGTAGAAGTTAAGTCCTTTAAACACGGCCCTATCTTGATCAGTTAAAGGGCTAGTTTCTGCGTCTTTAAATTCGGCATTCATTTCATTTTGCCAAAGTTTAATTTCATCTTTATAATTATCTGTAGTAATATTGGAAACATACATCATGCTTAACATCAGTAGTATAAATTGCTTGAAATACTTGTACATAGTTGATTATTTCTAAATAAAATAGGTTAGCGAAGGTATGTAATAATTATACATTCTGAACTGATCCATGAAGATTATTATCTCAAATTCTATAATTACACCAATACTCCGTTCAAGTCAAAAGCTTCTGCTCCAGTTATTTTTACTTGATAAAAATCACCAATATTTAAAACAGTTTCAGTTTCAATAATCACTTCATTGTCTACTTCTGGCGAATCATATTCAGTTCTTCCAATATACTGCTTTCCTTCTTTTCTGTCGATAAGTACCTTTAGAGTCAGACCAATTTTGGCTTCATTTTTATTCAACGAAATCTGCTCTTGAAGGTCCATTAAGCGATTTAATCGATCCATTTTCTCATCTTCGCTGACATCATCTTCGAGGTCATGAGCAGAAGTATTTTCTTCCGGCGAATAAGTGAATGCACCTAGTCTATCAAATTGGCTTTCTTCTACAAAATCAAGTAATTCTTGAAATTCAGCTTCTGTTTCGCTTGGATATCCTACAATTAATGTTGTGCGAATATTGATATCTGGGACAAATTCTCTAAACTTCTTTAATAAATCACGGGTAGTTTTTCCAGTATGACCACGCTTCATTGATTTCAAAATGCGATCATTAATATGTTGCAATGGGATATCCATATAATGGCAAATATTGGACTTATCTTTCATCAATTGCAATACATTATCGGGGAATTGTGTTGGATAAGTATAATGCAGTCGAATCCATTCAATGCCTGCAATATTACTGAGGTTTTCTAATAACTCTCCAAGCATTTTCTTGCCATAAATATCTACGCCGTAATAGGTCAAGTCTTGTGCGATTAAGATGAGTTCTTTTACGCCAGATTTGCTGAGTTTTTCGGCTTCTATCATCAATTCTTCCATTGGCAAGGAAATGTGCTTGCCTCTAATTAGTGGAATTGCACAGAATGCACAAGTTCTATTGCATCCTTCTGAAACTTTAAGATATGCAAAATGTTGAGGTGTGGTTAACATGCGTTCGCCAACCAATTCTTTTCTGTAATCAGCGCCGATTTCTTCGATTATTTCTTGCAAATTATTTACACCATAGATTCCATCAGCATCGGTAAATTCAGATTTTAGTTCTTCTAAATAGCGCTCAGGTAAACAGCCCATTACATATACTTTCTCAATTAATCCAGCTTTTTTAGCTTCTATAAAATTGAGAATAGTTTCAATGGATTCTTCTTTAGAGTCTTTTATAAATCCGCAAGTATTGATGACTACATAATCAGTTTTTTCGTTTGATTGATGGGTTACTTCTAAATTATTATATTTGAGTTGTCCCATAAGCTTTTCAGAATCGACAAGATTCTTAGAACAGCCCATAGTAATTACGTTAATCTTTTTCGTTGGTATCTTTGTTTTCAATTGATTAATTTTTTAGGATAAATGAAAACCTCAGAGCAAATTTCTAAGGTGTGAGAAACAACATTTTGAATCTAATATTTAATAAAATAAAGTTGCCTCGAATTGTCTGATTTAACTGAATAATGAGTTTACAAATTCGTCTTTTCTAAAGAGTTGTAAATCTTCAATGCCCTCACCAATGCCAATATACTTCACTGGTATTTGAAACTCATTTGAAATTCCTATCACCACGCCACCTTTCGCAGTGCCATCAAGCTTTGTAAGTGCAAGTGCATTTACATCAGTAGCGGCTGTAAATTGACGTGCTTGTTCAGCAGCATTTTGACCTGTTGAAGCATCTAAAACTAAAAGTATTTCGTGAGGAGCATCTGGAATAATCTTCTGCATAACTCGCTTTATTTTAGTAAGCTCGTTCATCAGGTTGATTTTGTTGTGTAGGCGGCCAGCTGTATCAATAATGACTACATCGGCCTCTTGACTTACAGCAGATTTGAGGGTGTCATATGCCACGGAGGCAGGATCAGAATTCATGCCTTGATTTACACAAGGGACTCCAACACGCTCTGACCAAATGATAAGTTGATCTACTGCTGCTGCTCTAAAAGTGTCTGCTGCACCTAGGATTACTTTTTTTCCTGCTTTTTTGAATTGATAGGCCAATTTGCCAATGGTTGTGGTTTTGCCTACTCCATTAACTCCTACTACCATAATTACATAGGGTGTGTCTCTTTTCTTAAAATCGAATTCAAGAAGGTCTTCATTTTCATGCTTATCGAGTAGAAGCACAATCTCCTCTTTAAGTATTTGGTTAAGTTCTGAAGTTCCTAAATATTTGTCCTTGGCTACACGTGCTTCAATGTTTTTTATGATTTTGAGTGTGGTCGCCACTCCGACATCCGAAGTTACTAGAATCTCCTCGAGATCATCTAATACAGAGTCATCAACCGTTGTTTTGCCAGCTACAGCTTTGGTGATTTTTGAAAAAAGTCCAGTCTTGGTTTTTTCTAAACTTTGATCGAGCTTTTCCTTTTTGTCTTTCGAAAAAATACTAAATATTCCCATGGTGTAAATTTGGCGCTAAAGTAATAGTTTTTAATGTATTAATTATCTAATTAATATTATCCTAAATAGGAAATTAAGGCAATTTTTGAACATAAATTTATGCCAAAAAAAAAGCTTTTCTCGAATTTCGAAAAAAGCTTAATATCCATATAACCAACGATTTACTTCTTAGCTAGAATAGCTTTAACTTGATCGTTAGGTACAATTTCTTCTCTAAAAGAATAAGCGCCAGTTTTTTCAGATCTAACTGTGCGAATCACTTTTGAATAACTTTTTCCTGCCGTTTGTAAACTAGCAACTACTTTCTTAGCCATAATTCAATATTTATTTGATTTCACGATGAATAGTCATACGCTTTAAAATCGGATTAAACTTTTTTAATTCCAGTCTATCTGGAGTATTCTTGCGATTCTTAGTTGTAATATACCTTGATGTGCCTGGTTTACCACTCTCTTTATGCTCGGTGCATTCAAGTATTACTTGACCGCGTGCTTCTTTACTTTTCTTTGCCATCTGTAAATCTCCTTATTTAAATTTAGGGCTGCAAAAGTAGAATTATTTTTTATATTAGCCAACCTTTTTATTAATTTATTTTTTTTCTTCTTATGAAGTTTGTTTGAAGATTGTTTTTAGAAATCTATCCGCTTAAATAAGAATGGATTATGTATCTATTTACTTTGTTTAATAATTCAAATTTTATAATATGCTTAGCTAATATATAGTTTATTTAGAGATTTATTTTTTTGTAATTATAAAATAATACTATCTTTGCGCCCTTAAGTGGATAAATTTGATTGCTTGCAACCACAGGAAAAAATGCTAAAACGATATCCTAATTTAAGCAATCCGAGAATTTCCACTTTATATTTTTTTAATAAATCAATTAATTTAATTTATATGGGATATTTATTTACATCCGAATCGGTGTCAGAAGGACATCCTGATAAGGTTTCGGATCAAATTTCAGACGCTGTTTTAGATCATTTTTTGGCTTTTGATGCTAATTCAAAAGTAGCCGTGGAAACACTTGTAACCACCGGTCAAGTTATATTAGCTGGTGAAGTACATTCTAATGCTTATGTAGATGTACAAAATGTTGCTCGCGAAGTGATTAATCGTATTGGTTATACTAAAAGTGAGTATATGTTTGATGGTAATTCTTGTGGTGTTTTGTCTGCTATACACGAGCAATCTGGTGACATTCGCCAAGGAGTAGAACGTGCTGATAAATATGAGCAAGGTGCAGGAGATCAAGGAATGATGTTTGGTTATGCTTCTTCAGAGACAGCTAACTTGATGCCACTTTCTTTAGAGCTTTCTCATTTATTAGTTTATGAAATGGCAGAAGTGCGTAGAGAAGGAAAGTTCATGACTTATTTGCGTCCGGATTCTAAATCACAAGTAACTATCGAATATGGTGACGATAATAAACCTTTCAAAATAAATACAATTGTGGTTTCCACTCAGCATGATGACTTTGATGCTGATGAGCCTATGCTTGCTAAAATTAAGGAAGATGTAATTAATATTTTGGTTCCTAGAGTAAAAGCTTTATTGCCTGCGGATATCCAAGCTATGTTTAATGATGATATTATTTACCACGTAAATCCAACCGGAAAATTCGTAATTGGTGGTCCTCACGGCGATACAGGTTTAACAGGTCGTAAGATTATTGTTGATACTTATGGTGGTAAAGGTGCTCATGGTGGAGGTGCTTTCTCAGGAAAAGATCCTTCAAAAGTGGATCGTTCTGCGGCTTATGCTTCTCGTCATATTGCTAAAAATCTTGTTGCTGCTGGTGTGGCTGATGAAATTTTAGTGCAAGTGTCTTACGCAATTGGTGTTGCCCGTCCAATGGGTATTTTCGTAACTACTTATGGAACTGCTAAAGTGGCAAAGTCAGATCTTGAAATAGCAAATATTATTGATACAGTTTTCGACCTTCGTCCTGCTGCTATTGAGGAACGTTTGAAACTTCGTAATCCTATTTATTCTGAGTCTGCTTCTTATGGTCATATGGGACGAACTCCTCGTACGATAAAGAAGATATTTAAATCAGATTATTTAGGCACAAAGGAAATAGAAGTAGAGTTATTTACATGGGAGAAGTTAGACTATGTGGATAAAGTAAAAGCAGCTTTTGGTTTATAAAATAAATATTTTGGCTATTTTCATTTGAAGAGAAAACGGTCAATTAGAATGCACAAAAAAGCCCGCAATTATGTGGGCTTTTTTCATGTCTTATTTTTATTAGAAATCTAATGTTGAATTACCAATTTTTTAGAACTAACTCTTTTGCCATCCACAATTACATTATAAAAGTAAACGCCATTTCTTAATGTGGATACATCTATGCTTGCTCTGGCAGAGGTTACTTGTAGTGCCTGACGGCTAACAATGCTTCCAATTACATTTAATACTTCAATGCTTGCAGATTGTGCATTTTCAATGCTATAGTCAATGTAGAAAACATTTTGAGCAGGGTTGGGGAAAGCATTGGAAACTGTAACTATTGATTTGCTTTGGTCAATTCCTACTCCACTACCAGCCATGTATTTTCCATAGACCGCTATAGAATCGCTATGATTTGCCTCATTAAAGAATGTGTATAAAACAATTGTTGTTCCTGCAAAACCATTAGAGGAATAATCGCCAGTAAAAGCCTTAAAAGTATCTGCTGGATGCATAGGCAATGAGTCAGGAGATTCGTAAACGTTGGGTTGATAACAACTTGCCCAGTTACAAAAATAGTTATCAGAACCTTCAATTACTATCGATTCTGTTTTTCTAACTTTTACATTTGCCAATTGATTAGACTGGTTAGTAATCCATAGCCCTAAAACGTATGAAGCGGTATTGTCAACAGAAGAAAACACAACAGTGTCGCCATTATTTATGGGAGCACCACCATATAGGAGTTGAAAAGTCTGTCCAGAAGAGAATAAACTTGATGATATGATTAAGCTAAAAAGTATAAAATGTTTCATATTGATGTGTGTAATGTTGTTTTAATAAAATTAAAGTACGAAAGTACATAATTATTTTAGATAGCAATAAAGATTAGATTATTTCTATATTTAATAATTGTTAAAACAAAAAAAAACTGTACTATGTTAGACTACAGCTTTTTAATAAACCTATATACGATTTAACGTTGGATTACTAATTTTTCAGAACTAACTCTTTTACCATTTACTATTAGAATATAAAAGTAAATGCCATTTTTTAAAGTGGATATATCTATGTTTGCTCTTGCTGAGGTTACTTGCAGTGACTGTCGGCTAACAATGCTTCCACTTACATTTAAGACCTCAATGCTTGCAGATTCTGCTTTTTCAATGCTATAGTCAATGTAGAAAGTATTTTGAGCAGGGTTGGGAAAAGCGTTGGAGATTTTAACTATCGAATTGCTTTGATAAATACCTACTCCGCTACCAGCAACATATTTTCCATATACGGATACAGAATCGTTACTGTCTGCAATATTAAAGAAAGTGTATAGGACAATTGTTGTACCAGCAAAACCATTGGAATAATAAGCAGCAAAAAAACTCTTATTGGTATCTGCAGGATACATAGGAACAGAGTCCAGAGTTACATAAACGTTAGGTTGATAACAATTTACCCAGCTGAAAAAATTTTCAGACCCTGCTACTACTGTTGTTTCTGTTTTCCTAACTTTTACATCTTCTAGTTGATTTGACTTATTTGTAATCCAAGGGGCAAAATGAAAAATGGCATTGTTGTCAACGGAAGTAAACGAAATAGTATCCCCATTACTTATTAATGAGTTATTATAAAAGAGTTCAAAAGATTGCCCAAAAGAGAATAAACTTGATGAAATAATTATGCTAAAAAGTAAAAACAGTTTCATATATCTATGTGTGAATTGATGATTTCTAAAAATGAAAGCACGAATGTACGAAATTGTTTTAGAATACAATAGAGAGTGTGCTATTTTCCGATAATAAATAGTTAAAACAAAAAAAGCTGTACTAGATTGTAGCACAGCTTTTCGATTATTTTTTTAATGAGTTTTATCGTTGAATAATTAGTTTCTTAGAAACTACGGTTCTTCCATCTACCGAAAAATTATAGAAATAGATTCCATTTTGCAAACTTGAAACATCAATTTTTACTTTAGTTGAAGTGGAATAAACTTCTTGTTTAAGAACGATACTTCCTATAACATTGGCAATTTCTATGTTAGCAGTTTGCGTATTTTCCAAATTATAATTGATATAAAAGCTCTCTTTTGCAGGATTTGGATAGGCATTTGAGATATCAATTTTCGTTTGATTTGTATTGATGCCAACAGGGCTACCAGTTAGATATTCAAATACAACTGCTATAGAATCGCTTGGGTTTGCAATATCAAAAAAAGTGTAGCGAATAAATGAACTACCAGAAACACCATTAGATTCATAATCTCCTGAAAAACCTTTCTCTACATACTTTGAAGGCATTGAAATAGAATCTGGAGAGATAACAACTGATGTATCATAACAATTTGCCCAGCAGAAGTAATTCCAGCTGCCTGGAATTAAACTAAGAGGTGTTTTCTTTGCCTTAACAATTTTTGTACTTAAGGAATTATTGCTAACCCAAATAATAACATTAAAATTGGCGTGAGGATCTGTTCTTGCTATGGTCATGGTGTCACCATTGGCTAAGTTAAGGCCATCAGTAGTAGTAACAGAAAAAGACTGAGAAAAAGCAAAAAATCCAGTCAGAAATATCAGTATTGAAGTCAGAAAAAATTGTTTCATTATTAAAAGTTTAAATGTATTTACGATTCGACAAAAGTACTATAAATACTTTTTAATTTAGGCAATATTAATCATTGACATAAGCCAAAAGAAAAAGGTTGCTTATAAAATAAGCAACCTTTAAAAATTAATTCTTATAAAAATATTACTTTACAGTAAGTTTTTTAGTTACAATATTTCCATTAATATTGATTTGAACAAGATAAATACCTTGTGCTAAATTAGAAATATCAATCACTTGATTTTGAGTTCCTTCAACTAAGTTACCTAAATTAGCCTCAATTACTTTTTGACCTAAGTTATTAATAACTACATAAGAAACAGCAGCATTTTCAGCTAGAGTTAAATCAAGATTAAATTGATCAACAGCAGGGTTTGGATAAACGTTTACTGAATTTTCATTAACAGGAGCTTCAATTCCAATAGTTGTACTGTTGTATACATTGATGTTATCGAAATAAAGGTTATTTCCATAATCAGAAGTAGCTTTAAAAGATATCATAACACCAGCTTTTCCATTATATGCACTTAAATCAATAAAAGCAGTTGCCCACTCGTTTGGTAGAGGGAAATAGTTTCCAGAACCAAATGGAGCAGCAGTTTTTAAGTCATTACCAGCTTTATCCCATACAGTAGTCCAAGTAGCACCACAGTCATCAGAAACCAATATTTGTAATTGATCATTCTCAGCAGCATATTGTGCATAAGCATAGTTAAACATTACACCATAACCAGTATTGGCAGAGAAGTCTATTTTGTGGAATATCAATTCAACAGATTTTCCAGCATCTATGCCATAGAAATTAACCATATAACTAGATAAAGAATAACCATATCCACCTAAATCTGTAGTTAAACCAGTTACACCAGCTTTTGAGATTGTAAATGCTGGCTCTCCAGTTGGATTACTAACAATTGCATTGGTGATTTCTGTTGTGAAATCAGCATAACCTTCAAAATCCTCAGTATAAGTAGTACCGATGGTTGTTGATGGAACAACAAAGAATTGAGGTGTTGCGCTTAAATTATTTCCAGTTGCAATATCTACTAAATGATTAACATTGTCAACATCCACTTTAAATCCAATTGTATTAGCAGAAGCATTTAAAGAAACAGCAGGGAAAGTTACCACAACAGAAGCTCCACCATTCAAAGGAGTAGTTATAACTTGAGAAACAGCAGTTCCGTTATTATAAACGTATTCAACTTTAAATGTATCAGCAACTACGCTAGTAGTATTGTTTTTAATGAGTACTTTAGGTGTAACACTTGCATCACACATAGCTGGAAGAACAGTCATATCTGTTGCTTCTAAATCAATAAGAAATACTCCTGGAGGAGTTACAAAACTCATAACAGCTTTATTTCCTGTTACAATTTCTTGGTTTCCTTCAGCGATATAAGCAATTACATCAAGATTACCTAATTCCATTGGTACACCATTAATGTCAGCAGGAATAGTATAAGAATAAGTCTTAGAGAAGAAAGTACTTTGAGTAGTTGTGGTGATTGCTTCACCCCATTGTCCAGTTAAGAAATGACGTAAAATGTTGGTGTGATTGTATTGTCCATTAGGCAACATTTGAGCAGGATTTGATGATCCTCCTGTTTGTGGGCCTGGTACATTACTTTGAAGAATGGCAACATTCAAAGCCATTGTAGATGGAGCGCCAGATCCAGTGAAGTAACCTTCAACTAGAACAGACATAACACGTGTGCTTAAGTTAATGCTAGCAGTAGCTGCAATATTAACATAAGAAGCTTGTCCCATGGTTGTTGCTGCTGTAGCAGCCCAGTTTCCACGACTTTGAGCAGTACCAGTTCCTTGAGACATACCTGCAAAAAGGTGACGGTTAATAGTTCCAGCTGGATATCCAGTTAGTCCTGATTGACCTGCAATAGCATCACCAAAAGAAGTTCTGAAATCAGGTTCTCCTGCTCCTGGAGTTGCATAACTTCCAGTATGAACATTAATTGCAAAGAAATTACCAGGATTAGCCACTTCAATATCATGGGCTCTTAAATGTCCGTCTGGACAATATGTACAATGAATTCCAGTAAATTCTTCAAGAATTGCCTTCTTATTCATAGGTGTTGTACTCACAATGGTTTGAGCAATCATGCTGATGCTTGCAAAAGCCATCACAAATAATAAAGTAATTTTTTTCATGTGTGTAAAATTTGGTTAGAAATAAATGAGCGGCGAAGATAAAAAATATAATTGTAAGTTGAATTTTTTTAACTTATTAAATTAAAAAAAAGGGAGACTTCAAATCGAAGCCTCCCTTTAAATTATTTAAAAATACCTATTTAGTTTACTTGAATTGGTTTAACAAATTTTTTGTCTCCAATTTGCACGTTAACAAAATATATACCTTGTGAAAGTTTAGAAATATCAAAAGTTAAATTCTGGCTACCAGATACAGAACCTAAAGTTTCAGTCATCATCAATTGACCTAAATTATTATAAATAGTAACTTCAACGTTTTCGTTATTTGGGATTTCTAAATCAACATTGATCTTGCTATTAGCAGGATTTGGATAAATATTACGAATAATTTTATCTCGAGTTTGTTCATCCATTCCAATAGTGAAAGTAGAAAGCGCTGATTGATAAACTTCTCCAGTAGTAGAACTTTGCACCCAAACTACAGCTAGCAAATCAGAGAATTCTTCCACTGAATGTTCTATTGCATGGTTAATTGGATCACCTGCATTATTTGGTAAACGGTAGCTGCCATTGAATGTATATTGTACAGTATTAGTTACTGGAGTGTTTGCAGTCAATGGGCCAATTGGCGTTCCTGCTCCATTTGGTAACATTTTTTTCATCACCCAATGGAATTCTGTTTCACCATTAGTTCCTACATTCATGACTGTTTTCTTTTCAACAATTGCGATGTAAAGTTGTGAACTAGCAGGGAAGGCCATTTTTGGATCAATGGTATAATTTACAGTAACTATGTTACCACCAGAAACTAAAGCCGCTGTTATTCCCATAAATGCTGGGTTTGCATAAGCTGTATTAAAATCAGCTTGTACTACTGATTGTGAATTGCCACCATATCCACCATCAATAAATTGCCAAGGCACTGAATTTACTCCGTAAAAATTACGACGAGTATTTCCTTCAGCTGTATAATAAGGGTCGCCATCGCCAGGCCAGCTCATTTGGTATTTTACAGCTACCCATTTGTTAGGATTTGCTGCAAAAAGTGCTTGCATATTGGTGTTTCCTGCAACGCATGGCGCACAAGTAGAACTTGTGAAAGTTTCATAAAGTGGCATTCTTTGTACTGCAGCGCTTGGGTCATATCCATTTGTAACACCTATCAAAGTGTCATTACCAGTATAATCATCAACTTGTGTATTGGGATCACTAACCCAAACAGCAATATTATGTAATCCTGATGTTGCTGAGTATGGAGTTGAGTGTGTGAAAGTGACAGTTTGGTAGCTAGCAATATTTGCTCCTATAACATTTTGAGTTACAACTGGTCCTGCGTCAACTTGGTAATTTAATTTATAGCTGGTGATAGTTGTTGTTCCTTGGTTTGAGATTACACCCATAATATTGGTATTTTGTCCAATTGGAGATAATGCAGGAATATTAATGCTATTCATTTGTAAATCAACGGCCAATGGAGCTGTTGTAGATAAATCGTATCCAAAAATTGAAGTGCCTTGTACAAGTCCGCCTAAAGTAACCGTACCAGTTACAATACCTGGTTCAATCCACAAACCTCCACCGATGTCGCCTAAAGTGGCTATGTCAGTAGTGATATCATGCACTACTCCAGTTTGTAATCCAGTAGCTACATTAATTTGAATGATGCTAGTGTTAGCTGGAGTTCCTGCACTAATTGTCCAAATATATGGTCCGCCAGCACTTATTGTGTCAAAAGCAGTTCCATACGTTGATGATAAACCATGGTTAGCAGCAGTAATTGTGCTTAAAACGGTACCAGTTCTGCTTACTAAAGAGAAATTAGTTGCCCAGTTTCCCACCCAAAATCCTCCTGCTCCACTATTTGCAGTCGGGTCATAACAGATATTACGAACGGTTTCACTTGGTGAATTGATAGTGCCAACTAAACTTGGAGGCGTAGAGGTGAAATCCATTTTGTAAATAGTATTAGTGGAAGCTCCGCCATAGAAATATTGGCCATCATAAGCTAAGTCACGTAAGCCAGATACACCAGCAATGCTGAAGCTGTCTACTTTAACTCCTAGCATATTAAACTTCCAAATTAGATTACTGCTCCATTGAGCTACGTAGTAATTTGTGCCATCAGTTTCGCAGCCAGCAGATCCAGGTACTGCATCCATAATATAATTAAACTGAACAGTCCAAGCACCTTTGCTGCTGTTAGTTTGTGGGCCCTTTGGTCCAAAGTCTAAAGTTGTATTAGCTGATTGAGCGAACATAAAAAGTCCAATAAATAACGCAAATACAGTAAAAGTAATTTTTCTCATGTGTGAATTTTTTAATGAATAAAAATATTTGAAATGCAAATATATTAAAATAAAACATCAAATGATATAACTATAATTTTAAATATCATTTTTGGTACAATTTTAGTATTTTTGCGCTTATATTTTTTTGATATCATATTTAAAAAACCAAACACACACACTATGAAAAATTTACAATGGGGAATTTTATTGATAATTCTCGCATTTACTTTGTCCTTCACTTCTGACAATAAAGCTACTTTGCCAAAAGTTGACGTAAAAACCCTTGATGGGAAAATGATTAGCACTTCCACTTTTTCAAATGATGGGAATCCAATAATTATAAGTTTTTGGGCTACTTGGTGCAAGCCATGCGTTACTGAATTAAATACGATTGCTGAAGTTTACGAAGATTGGCAGGAAGAAACAGGTGTGAAGCTCATCGCTATTTCAGTTGATAACTCTCGTACATCAGGAGGTGTAATGCCATTGGTTAACGGAAAGGGCTGGGAATATGAAGTTTATCTTGATGAAAATGGTGATTTCAAAAGGGCCATGGGCGTTAATTTAGTTCCTCATACTTTTCTTATAGATGGAAAAGGTAATGTGGTATGGCAACATACTTCTTTTACAGAAGGTTCTGAACTAGAGTTAATAGAGCTGGTAAGAAAGCTGAAAAGGGGTGAAGATATTTCTGCTGAATAAATAGAAAATGAAAAGTTAAAATTACAAATTAAGTTAAGCAGTTCAATATGAATAGAATAATACTTACAACAGTTATTTTTATCACAACTTACATGTTTACCTTTAATGCTAAAGCTCAGGTGCTTGGCGGCGGAGAGGTGCATGGAAGTTTTCAAGCAGATGCCCAATATTATCAAAAGGATTCCGTAATTGGAGCTGATGATATTCCTGAAGTGATGGCCATGAATGCTTTTATGGAAATTCGTTATAGTAATAAGAATTTTGAAGCCGGAATGCGTTATGAGTTATTTATGCCACAAATGCAAGGTTATGACTCTCGTTGGCAAGGAAATGGATTTGGAAATCGATATTTGCGATATAGAAATGAAACTATTGATGTAACCGCAGGTAATTTTTATGAGCAATTTGGCTCAGGGATGATTTTACGTTCTTACCAAGAGTGGAATTTGGGTTTTGATAATTCTTTAGATGGTATAAGAGTTAAGTATAAAATGAAAGCTCTAAGTATTACAGGCTTGGTTGCAAAGCAAAGGTATTATTGGGATTTAGGCCCTGGTTTAGTAAGAGGTATTGATGCACAATTATCAGTTAATGATTTGGTAAAATCTTTTGCGGATTCTAAAACTAGGGTAAATCTCGGTTATAGTTTCGTTAGTAGATTTCAATCTGATCAAGATCCGATTTTTATTTTGCCAGAAAATGTAGCTGCTGAGGCTGCTCGTATTGAATTTTATAGAGGAGCATTCAACTTTAAATTTGAAACAGGCTGGAAAATTAATGATCCCAATGCGTCTAATAACATGATTTACAAAGGCGGAAACGCCATCATTACCGAGTTTGGATATTCAACAAAAGGATTAGGATTTACATTGCAAGCGGAGAGAGTTGATAATATGGATTTCAGATCTAATCGTGCTTCAACAGGTTTTGATCTTCCTGTTGGGTATATTCCAGCGATGACTCGTCAGCATGCTTATAGTTTGGCTGCTATGTATCCATATGCCTCACAAGCGAATGGTCAAATGGGATTGCAGGCTACTTTAATATACAAAATAAAGAAGAAGACTTTACTTGGTGGAAAGTATGGAACTAGCGTAAATGTTAATTATTCAATATCTTATGCAATTGATAAGCAAGAGATTGATACTTTAACTGCGATTGGTCAATCTGGTACATTGGGTTATAAATCTGATTTTTTTAAAGTAGGAGATGAAAAGTATTATTCAGATTTTAATATCAAATTACAAAGGAAGTTAAATGCAAAGTGGAATGTTTCACTAATGTATATGAATGTGGTTTATAATAAATTTATAAATGAAGGCCACGCAGAACCTAATGTATATGCAAGTATAGGTATTGCTGATATTTGGTGGAAGTATAAGCCTTATAATTCTATCCATGTTGAATTACAATCTTTGTTTGCAAAGCAGGATGAAGGCAATTGGTCTTCCGCAATGTTTGAGTATAGCCATAAAGGATTTTTTGCTGCGGGAGTATTATTGTATAATTTTGGAATATCGGGCGTAACAGACCCTTATTTATATCCATATGTTACCATGGGATATACTCAAAAAGCAACACGTATTTCAGTAGGTTATGGCAAACAGCGCGAAGGAATTGTTTGCGTTGGTGGAGTTTGTAGAGCAGTTCCCGCTTCCAATGGATTTACCTTATCTATGAATAGTAGTTTCTAAACTAGAATTAAAATTTTCAAATGTTAATATTATGAGTAAATACTTAATTTTATTATTGATGAGTGTGATAGTAGCCAGTATTTTAACGACTACTTCATGCGATAAAATAGAACCACCTTATTTTCAAAATAATGGTGCTATTGTAACAGGTGATACCGTTCGTAAACTCTTGTTTGAAGATTTTACTGGTCATGATTGTGTAAATTGCCCTTCTGCACATAAAAAAATTGAAGATTTACAAGCAATTTATGGTGATAGAATTGTAGTTTTAGCGGAGCATGTTGGTTTTTTTGCCAGAGTAATGGCCGCCCCTTTCGATTATGATTTTAAAACCGCTACCGGTGATGATTATGCCTCTGTATTTGGTGCTACAGCTGCTCCCTTACCAAAAGGAATGGTCAATAGAGAGAAAATCAATGGAAATTATTTAATTGACCGCGATGCTTTTGCAACAGCAGTTAGTCTTGTTTTGGACTCAATGCCCATTAAACCAGATATTTTTATTGAGCTTTCAGCATCATTTACCAGTGCCGATAGTTCCATTAGTGTTGATGCTAAACTTACGGCATTAAGCAATATGCCTGCCGCGACCTATAAATTAGTAGTGTTGGTAACTGAGAGTGAAATTATTCAGGCTCAAAAAAATAATGATGCGATTATTGGAGATATTCCTGAAATATTGGATTATAATCATAAGCATGTTTTACGTGGCTCTATTAATTCTACTTGGGGAGATGTATTTGCAAATAGTGCTATTTCCAACGGTCAAACTTTTACAAAAAATTATACTAATTCTAAAATTGGTCATGATTGGAATCCAGATAATCTCCACATAGTAGCTTTTGTATATTATGCTGATGGAAGTATGCAAAATGTTGTGATTCAGGCCGAAGAAATTAATTTAAGGTAGTTTTAAGTATTATTAAATACAAATGCAATAATTGACCTGAGTTGTATAATAGATAATTATTTGTGATTTTGTTTCCACAATTACTTTCAAATTGGTATATATTATTTTTCAACGAATTTTCGTTGAAAAATAATAATAATTTACCTCTGTCTAAAACTATGAAGTTGTAAATTTGCCCAAATTCAAAATTACCCTATGTCAGTAGTACAATACAATGAAGATAGTATAAAATCCCTCGATTGGAAAGACCATATTCGTTTGAGACCAGGTATGTATATTGGCAAGCTTGGCGATGGAGCTTCACCTGATGATGGAATTTATGTGCTTATTAAAGAAGTACTCGACAACTCAATTGATGAGTATATAATGGGCAATGGAAAACAAATTCTCATTGATATAAAGGATAAGGAAGTTATAATTAGAGATTATGGTCGTGGTATTCCTCTTGGAAAGCTAATTGATTGTGTTTCTAAGATTAATACAGGCGCGAAATATGATTCCAAAGTTTTTAAGAAAACCGTAGGACTAAATGGGGTAGGAACCAAAGCGGTTAATGCCTTATCTAGCTTTTTTTCGGCACAATCGTTTCGCGAAGGTGAATCCAAAGTTGTAGAATATAATTCAGGAATACTCAGCCGTGACGAAAATATAAAAACTCCAGATGAAAAAAACGGCACATTAATTCGTTTTACACCTGATGAAGGTATATTCGACTCCTATAAATATAGATTTGAATATATTGAGCGTTTACTTTGGAATTATGCATATCTCAACCGAGGACTTGTACTGAATTTTAATGGACAGCGTATATTATCGAAGAATGGACTTTATGATTTGCTAGAGCAAAATGTGGACGATAGCGATAATATATTGTATCCTATTATTCATCTTGAAGAAGATGATTTTGAATTTGCTTTTTCTCACGCATCAAAGAAATACGGAGAAGAGTATTTTTCCTTTGTTAATGGTCAGCATACCACCCAAGGTGGAACTCACTTGGCCGCATTTCGCGAAGCAATAGTCAAAACTGTTCGTGAGTTCTTTAAAAAAGATTTCGATTCAAGTGATATTAGAACTTCAATTGTTGCTGCATTTAGTGTTAAAATTCAAGAGCCAGTTTTTGAATCACAGACTAAAACCAAACTAGGTTCTCAACATATGGAGCCCAATGGGCAAACAGTAAGAAATTACATCATTGATCATGTAAAAAGAAATTTAGATAATTATCTGCATAGAAATACCGAAGTGGCTGAAGCTTTACGTAGAAAGATTATGCAATCAGAAAAAGAGCGCAAAGACATGGCTGGCATTAAGAAGCTTGCCCGTGAGAGCGCCAAAAAAGCTAGTTTGCATAATAAGAAATTACGCGATTGCCGCATTCATTATAATACAAATAAGGACCACCGTTTAGAATCAACGCTATTTATTACAGAAGGGGATTCAGCCTCAGGTTCAATTACAAAATCACGAAATGTAAACACTCAAGCTGTATTTAGTTTAAAAGGTAAGCCTTTGAACAGTTATGGCCTCAGTAAAAAAATTGTATACCAAAATGAAGAGTTTAACCTCTTGCAAACTGCACTGAATATTGAAGAAGATTTGGATAATTTAAGGTATAATAATATTGTCATTGCAACTGATGCTGATACTGATGGTATGCATATTCGTTTGCTATTATTGACCTTCTTTTTGCAATTCTATCCAGAATTAGTGAAGGCAGGCCATATTTATATTTTGCAAACACCACTATTTAGAGTTAGAAGTAAGAAAGAGACTTTTTATTGTTATTCTGATGAAGAGCGTGTTGTTGCAATTCGGAAAATTGGTGCACAAGCAGAAATTACTCGATTCAAAGGGCTTGGTGAAATTTCTCCAGATGAGTTTAAGTTTTTTATTGGTAAGTCAATTCGCCTTGATCCTGTTATTTTAAATAAGGAATCAGGGATTGAAAAAGTTTTATCCTTCTATATGGGAAAGAATACTCCAGACCGACAAACTTATATTATGGATAATTTACGAAGAGAGGAAAATAATCCAGAAGAACTAAAAGCCTCTTAGGATTAATAGGCTAATTTTACGAATAACATTAAACAGAAAGGCCCTGATAAATATTTATTTACCAGGGCATTTTATTTTTAAAATAGGATTATTTTTGACTACCTATAATGGTTACAGTGCCTTTCTCAGAGGATTCTCTAAAGTAAGTTTTGTACTCTAAAAACCAATAATAAACACCGTCTGCAGCTCCGTCGCCATTCCAGTTGTTTTGATAATTAGTTGATTCAAATACTTTCTTTCCCCAGCGATTATAAATCACCAAACTAGAAGATTCTAGCTTCTCAATATTTTCTATTTCAAAGAAATCATTCAGACCATCCCCATTTGGAGTAATAACATTGGGTACTACAATTTCATCTACAATTACATTTGCAATATAGGAAATGGAGTCAACACATCCTTTGTCAGTTGTAACAATAAGCCAAACCGTATATCCTGCTTGATCGTTTACATAAGTGTGAGTTGCATCAAATGTATTTGCTGTTCCTCCATCACCGAAATTCCATAAATAATTGTAGCCAGGACTACTAGTACTAGTGTTTACAAAATTGATTGTAGGATTGTCAACAGTCACAACTGATGGGTTGAGATAGAAATCAACATTAGGCATTGGCCATGAATGAATTAAATTGGGAACAGTAAGTTTACCATTACAGCCCTCAGCAGTATTTGCAATTAGTGTTACTCCATAATCACCAGCGGCATATATATGGGAAGGACTCTGAACATCAGAACTGTCTCCATCACCAAAATACCATTTCCAATCTGAAATAACAGGTGTTGACAAATCTGTAAATTGAACAGCTAATGGCTCACATCCTTGAAATAGGTCAACAGTAAAACTTGGTTGAACTTTTTCGTTTACTTCTATGTTTATTGTATCATACTTTAATGGACAACCAGAACTATCTGATACTCCAACAATAAATTGAGTGGTTTGCTGAGGATTAGCAAATGTGCTGTTGCTATTAGGATGGGTAATATCAGCTGAAGGTGTCCAATCATAGATATAAGGAGACCAGCCATTAATTGGATAAGCTTTTAGCAATAAACTATCGCTACACACCATAGTGTCATTTTGATGCGCACTAAATTGTATTGGAATATAATCAACGATAGGAATTACTACTGTATCAATAGTACAAGGGGAAGTTTGAAAAATCATATTCCAATATTCTTCTCCTTCAGCGATATAATCAACAATAGGTTGCAAGATTAAACTAGCAGAGAGTTGACCAGCTGGTACAACAATGCTATCGGCTATAAACGGAAAGTCAACGCCATTGGTAGCAGTGCCCCACATGGTGTCAATATTTACAACATAAGCATAACTTAAGACCTTGGGTAAGGTTGCTTTAATTTCTACGTTATTACATCCTTCAATGCCTTTTTGGATAGCTCCTGCTACAGTGAAATCTGTGGAAATTTGTACTGCATTGGTACTAAAACTTCCTGCTTTTAAAAATACTCCTGAATCAAAAGCACCATCTCCTGCATCCCCAATAGCTGCTTTAAAATGATATGTAACGCACGGTGTAACTACTTTCCACGCTGAAAGAACTACAGAAATGCCATCATATTGAATAGTATATCCTCCCATATTATTGATATAATAACTGCAGTTGGTACAAGGTCCAGTATTCGAAGTGCCATTATTTATATTATTAATTGAAACTACAGTAGAGGAATTAGGCAATAATGCCATATTAACATTTGAATAGTTTCCTCCGCTGGGGTTAGGGCCTGAAATAAAAAAGCCAAATACATCATTATAGTTTGATCCTGAATACTCAGGGTATTCATCTGAACCGAAAACATATTCAAATCTTACCGTGTCCGCAATGGGAATAAAATCAAATTCTAGTACAGCTGCATCATAAATACTCGTTGTCACCAAACTAGCTAATTGAGGGTCCGATACTCCAGTATTGTTATATCCTGCACTCCCACTATTATTTGGGCCAATAGCAATAGTAGCATTTCCAGATGTCATGATAACTCCATCATTCAATCCAATATTAGTTGTTCCGCCATTAAGAAAGTTTCCAATAGCTAATAAATCGCCTGTATAAGTAACATTACTAACACTTACGCCATATCCAATTAAAATTTGGCTAACTAATTGAGCAGGTGTTAAATTCTGATTAACGATGAGTTGCCCATACGACATGATATTATAACTCAAAAGAAGGAGTCCTATACAGAGTTTTTTCATATTCATCATATTATTTATTGTTAGAGGTTTTTTGAAATTAATTTATTGAAAAAAATGAATTAAAGCTTTGTAACTTTCAATCCAGCTAATTCGAAGCGAATTTTAGGGTGAAGATTTGATTGCTCTGAAGATTTAAAGATTTTAAAAGCTTTGCTATCATCAGTACAACTGTATTCTAATGTTTGCCCTGCTTTTATGTCAAGGCTTAACTCATATTCATTAGGAGAAGGTAAATCGCAAGACCTGCATTTTTCATCATACCAAAGATTTAATTTCCACGCGATACGAATATCATATGTATTATTATTCACATATTTAAAAACAATATACTCATTCTTAGCAGCATTATACTCTGTACTACAGAAGTCAGTTTTAGAAAATATTGTTACTCCATCAATATTTTTATATTCTTGCCATTTTGATGTTTCGGAAGGTGCAAATGCAGAAAATACGATAAATAAGCTAAAGAAAATAGCTAATGAAATACGGTTGCTCATAAAAGTGTTATTTAATTAGAGGTTTGGTTTTATGTTTAAAAAAGTGTATAAAAATACATATTTTATGGAAGATATGACATTTGTTAAATAAAAAGGTTTAGCCTAAGGTTCTTTAGGTTTTTTTGTAATCATTTCACTTGCTTAAATACTTGATAATTAGATATATACAGTAATATTTTGAAATAGAATCTCAATGATAATAAAGACTATGCCTTTTAGACAGATCATTTTTTATTCATAAATTGCATTGAATTTAGAAAAAGTTATGAAAAAAACATGCTGAATTCAAGTTGTAAATGCAACTTTTTGATTAAACAATAATTTATCCATTACAAATAATGGGGTTTCAAAATTAAGTCTTTTTCTAGGTCTTGTATTAATTTTTTCCTCCACCACTCTAATCATCTGTTCATCAATTAATTTAAAGTCATATTTTTTAGGAAAATATTGTCTTATTAATCCATTTAGGTTCTCATTTGAGCCTCTTTCCCATGA
>FLOH01000854.1_pt1 | contig 54259 bp, 51 predicted proteins | sample 756751 | NCBI WGS metagenome assembly FLOH01 (sample SAMEA4026879, study PRJEB14308) | marine metagenome | biome: coastal water; material: water | depth 74 m
AATTGGTTCCCCCATGGGTTTTCTCCCGATTCATATCCCTTGGTCGTTCCTCGCCGATCTCAAGCCCACCATCTGTTAACTATCGGGTCATGCCCTAAAACTGCCAGCCGATACCAAAAAACCACGACTGATCATATTTTTCCTTGCCATCCGCCGGTTGATTGTCGAAATCATAGTTAAATTGGAATGATGCGAAAAAATCTGATATCAGAGGAAGTCGAATCCCTGTTCTTGTCCGGACGATCCAATTACCGGCGTTTTCAAGATCATAGAGGAAATCATCGTGGTGAAAAACCTGGAACAGTTTTTCAAAAAACCACATATCAAAGTCCAATACCCAGTAACCGGAAAAGTATTCCCGGTTGTCAACGTTCCCAAAGTTTTTCATCTTTTTAGTATATTTTTCATACGTGTAGCCCGGCCCCAGCTTGACGGAAAGATTTTTTTCATTTGAATGCCAGATTTGATACCCGGGACCCACAGCCGCATTGGCCCGCAGATCCAGGGACTTGAAAATGTCCGCCTGTGCAACGCCGCCACCCCAGAGGAACCATTTTTTGGTGATAAATCGCTCATAGGTAGCTGAACCCAGCCAGTTGTCTTTGCTTAGCTGATTTTTACTCCACTCTTTGTGGAATTCCGCATAGAATTTAAAGACATGGGGCATCTTAAAAATTTTCAGATTGCCGATGAGGCTGTATTTCTCCGTATTGGTATTCCCGGTCTCCTTGCTGGCCCCGGCGTTGACGTTGCCGATGAAATCCCAGGTGGCAGGCGGCTTGGGCCGGTTCATGGCTTTGATCTGCTCAGTCGTTACGGGCGACGGCGATGCACCGTCTTCCGGGTAGAATACAAGATCGCCCGTCTCCGAGGTGGCCACCTTTCCGTCCAGTTTCTTATCATCCGTCAGGGTTACCTCCAGAGGTTCCTCGGTGCTGAGTTTTTCTATCTGGTTCCATTTAATTGTAATTTCACCGGCATAAGTGGTTTTGAGCACCAATTTTCCCTGGGTCATGGAAACCACCTTACCCTGGATGCGGTCTCCGTTTTTCATGACGACTTCGTCCGCCCGGCATGGATTGGCCGGCTGCAATAGGAGAACCACCGCGAAGAGTCCCATCAAGCCTTTCAGTGTAGATTTCCTGAGCGCTTTCCACCCACCAAATAACGATCCTTTGGACCTATGGCAACATTCGAGCATAAAATCAACTTATCCCCCGTGACATTCATATCGGAAAAAAGAAATCCCTTCCCCCCTATCTTTCGTGCGATTATAGGAAAGCGGCATCCGGGTGTCAACATACCCTTCCACGAAATCCAAAGCGACCTTGATCATCGTTTCGGCCATTTGCCACCAGGGGTTAAAACCCCTGGCTATTATCCACCGTCCCTACAGGACGGTAAAAGCCCCATCGGGGCGACGGACAATAGCCCGGCAATTTATTGCCGGGTGGACGGAACGATGATCAAATCCTCCAAAGCACACCCATGGTTGGAAAAGCGCGTTGAAAAAAAAATGCCTCTTGTGCTAAACTTGCAACAGTCAATTCTTTCACGAAAGGAGCGAAATCATGAAGCAACTCAAAAACTCATTATGGCTCGTATTTTTTTTCACCTGTATTTTGCTGCAAATTCCACCAGCCGGCGCAACGGGGGCGGGTCCGGAAATGGACCCTCAGGCGGATAGACTGGTTCTCAAAAAAGTGGCTTTGTTCAATACCGGCGTGGGCTATTTTCAGCTTCGGGGGACCATGCCTGCCGGAAAAAGCTGCAACCTTTACGTAAAAGGCGACCAGATGAATGATTTGCTCAAAAGTCTTACGGTTATCAATCTAAGCGGAGGGCAGGTCAGCAGCATTGACTATGACAATTCCAAAACCGCGGGTCAGAAACTGGATGAATTTAATTTTCACCTGCAAAAGGAGCAGGGGCTGCCCCAGATTCTCAGACAACTCCAAGGGAGTGAAGTGGAAGTGTTGACCGGAAACACGTCCGTTTTGGGAACCATCATGGGGGTGGAAAAGCGCAATACCCAGACTGAAGAGCGGATTGTGCCACGGTTTTTCCTGACCATCATGGACCAAAACAATCAAATGCGCACTTTCGACACCGGTGAAATCACCGGAACAAAATTCGTTGATGCAAAACTCAATAAAGATCTGAACCGATATCTGTCCATCCTGTTCCAGAAACATCAAAAAGATGGAAAAACCATCACCATAACTTCTGCAGGGGAGGGTCCCCAGGATCTCCTGGTGAGCTATATTACGGAGGCCCCGGTATGGAAAGCGACCTACCGTATTGTTCTTCCGGATTCGAATAAAGGGAATAATCCTTTCCTACAGGGGTGGGCCATCGTTGACAATGTGAGTGGAGAAGACTGGCAAAACGTACAGCTTTCCCTGGTCAGCGGCCTACCCGTCTCATTTACCCAGGAACTCTATGCTCCGCGATTTAAAAAGCGCCCCGAGCTCAAGATGGATGATGAAGATACCGTGGCACCCGCGGTCCCGGAGGCTGTCATGGGCGAAAACCGAATGTTGATGGCTGCACCTGCAAGTCCCAAGGCCAGACCCGGAACCATCAGGGAAAAGGGGTTGGCCCGAAGATATTCCAAAGAACCCGATATGGAACAAAGCATTCGGGAATTGAAAGCCCGAACCGTCACCCGAGAAGTGGGAGACATGTTTGAATACCGGATCGACCATCCCGTCACCATAGGCCAAAATCGTTCGGCCCTGGTTCCCATTGTTTCAAAGGAGATTGAAGGTCAGGCTGTGGACCTGTACAATGAGAGAACTCGAAAACAACATCCCCTGGCAGGGATCAAACTTAAGAATACCACAGGACTCACCCTTGAAGGGGGTCCCCTGACCGTGCTCAAGGGAGGAACTTATGGGGGAGAAGCCTTTGTCAAGAGCCTCAAACCCAATGAGCAGCGCTACATCACCTATGCGGTTGACCTGGGCCTTCATGTGAACACAAAAAATGGAAGCACCACGGAGCCGGTGGATCGGGTGGTGATCAACCGTGGGCTCATGCGCCTGCACAGGGGGATTATAGAAACCAGGGCATACAACCTCAACAACACAAACGCCCATTTAAGAACCGTGGTCCTGGAGCACCCCTACCACAGCAACTGGAAACTGTTGCATCCTAAAAAACCCCTGGAAACCACGGACCATTATCTCCGTTTTGAAGTTGAAGTCCCGGGGCTTACCCAAACAACATTTATGGTTAAGGAAATCAGGGATGTGTGGGAAAGCATCTCCATCAGCAATCTAACCCCTGACAACATCCTCATATTCGCCCGGGAAAAATACCTGGATAACAAAACCCTCAAACAGATGGAAAAGATGGTTGCCGTCAAAGCAGAGTTGGCCCGCATTGAAAGCGATTTGAAAACCATTGATGGGGAAAGGGAACAGATATTCAGCGACCAGCAAAGGCTCCGCGAAAACCTTAAGGGCCTGGGACAGACCTCTGAAGAAAAGGGGCTCCGAAGCCGCTATATCCAGCAGCTTGGCGACCAGGAAACCCGACTGGGACAAATTGAACAGCAGGAAAAATCCCTTAGAAACCAGCAGAAGACCAGGAAGAGAGCTCTTGAGACCCTTATGGGCAACTTGAGCCAGGATTTAAGGCTCTAAATCAATCCTGCGGGTGGACAATCAGCCGCTGCCCCGGCTGGATTGGGTCTTTTGGATTAATGCGATTCCATATCATCAAAGCCGTAATGGGAACATTATGCCGACGAGCGATGGCGGAAAGATTGTCTCCCTTTTGCACCACATACAAGCGGCCCTCCCGGCTCTGGGAATAATCCTTGACCAGGCGAGAAAACCGTCCCTGGAAACCGATGGCAGCGCCTTTGGGAACGAGGATTGCGTATTCACCCTTTGCGAGATAGTGACCCCTCACTTCTGGATTAAGATCCTTGATCACCTTGAAACGGGTCTTTGCCGCCTTTGCCACGAGATTAATGGGGGTTTCACGGGCACATTTCACTTGAACCCTGTCAAAGGAAAGAAGCGGATAACGATCTTTTCCAGTCAGATTGAAGCCATAGCGTTCCGGGTCGGAAAAAATGAGTTTGATGGCGAGAATGCGAAACAGAAAATGCTGCGTTTCAAGGGGCAGGTAAAGGTCATAGTAATTCATGGAGTCCTGCGCCAGGATCTCGCCCAACAGACCTTTTTCTCCCATGTTGTAGGCGGCAGCGGCCAGGGTCCATGACCCCAGTTCCTGGTGCAGGGTTTTGAAATAACGGATAGCGGCCTCTGTGGATGCGAATAGATTCCGTCTTTCGTCGATTCGATCGTTGATGATAAGCCCGTATTTTCGCCCGGTGGGTTTTACAAACTGCCAGAAGCCGATGGCTCCCCGGCTGGACCCCGCATGGGGTCTTAAAGCGCTTTCAGCGATGGCCACATATTTGAGGTCGTCGGGCATGCCGTTTTTTTTAAGCAGCTTTTCCATATGGGGCAGATAACGTCCCGCCCGTTTCAACCACAGGATTACCTGGGGCCGATTCCAGAGGGTCAGCAGTAGTTCCCGCTCGAACCGTTGTTTCACATCCGGATTTTTCATGGGAACCGGTTCACCGCAGAAGTTCTGGCCCGGGGGAATTTTCAGTGACTGCACCAGGTCGGGAATCCGCGCCGGCTCAATGGTTTTGGCATCAGCACATTCCCCGAACAGAAACCCCACCCCCATGATGCATAGGATAAGCCATTTTGCATATTTTCCTCTTTTATGTTCCACAGGCTTTCCGCAACAGTTTCCCGATTTCAAGCGCCGCTTCTCCGGCCCGATCCACAACTTCCAGCAAGTTCAAAAAGGGATGAATCATTTGATCGTAACACCAATAGGTTGGGCCTCACGCAGCCTCGGGGGAGGGATAAACACTTTTCGCAACCCCTCCTTTAATGAAATGGCCTCTTCCGAGCAGAATCGCGCACAGACACCGCAACCTAGACACGCATCCGCATTCCTCTCTGCCAAATTTTCGGCATTCAACCTAATGGCATCTGTGGGGCAGAGATCCACACACGTTCCACACCCTGTGCACAGGCTGACGTCAATGACAGACACGTAATAGGTGGAATTGATCAGGGGTAAAGCACCTTCGCGCCACATGCGGATGGCATCGCAGCAATCCTTGCAGCAGTTACAAATGCTTGTTTCCGGTTTCGATTCATTGGAAGCGGGATGGTAGGCCTTATGTAGCAAACCCGCCGCTTCAGCCTCTTTCATGATCTTAAGGGCTTCTTCCTTCGTCACTTTTCTGGCAAACCCCTGGGCTGTGGTATGACGCGCCGATTTCCCGAAAGTGAAACAATTCAACGTGGGCGCTTTGGTGTCACAACCATCCCCCAGAACCTTTCGCCGCTGGCGGCAGAAGCAGTGCCCAACGGCAATATCATCAAATTTATCAATGATCTCTTCCACGCTCTGGCTCGGCAAAATAAACTCCTCGGGTGTCTCCACAACTTTGTCCACACGGACAACTCGGATGGTTCGGCCGTCTTCCGCCACTGTTGATGCCACGGTCCGATCAATGGCCGGTGCCATTTTAAACCGGGGGAGCAGCTGCTCATAGTTCCGTTGAAGATTATCCCGAACTTCCTTCATGAGTTTTTCAAATAGAAATGCGAGCGCTGTTTCCGCATCATCCCCTGTCAGTTCACCCATGAATTTATACTCCAACAGGCCCACATTCATAAGGGGAAGCAAGCGATAGACCATGATCCCCGAACCACTGGGCTGATTGAAAATCAGCCCTTTTCGGGCCAACGTATCGGTGATACGCCTGACCTCTTCACTGGAAAAACCGCTTGATTCCGTCAACTCATCCAGGGTCTGGGACGCTTTCTGTTGGAATGCAAAAATCAAATCAAGTTCATCCTCATTCTCCCCGACCACATGCTTGATGATTGAAATGCTGGTATCGTTGATCGGAAAAGGGAATAGTCCCTGTTTACAAACAACGCCTGCAGCCCGCTGGAATTTTTCCTCTAATGACGCATTTGCCACCATCCTTTTGTCTCCTTTAAATGGGTCAATCCCTGAATAAACGCATTGCGGAGAATCTCAAATTATAATACGTCATCAAGATACTCCGCCCACATTTGACTTCGCAACATGTCAATGGTTTTAAATTTTTCCTGCAACAGCGGAAGAAGACCTGATTCGGAACGTCCCATCTCCGCCTCCAAATCAGGGCAGATATAGTGATGGCATATAAAGGGTTTTCCCCCCTGTTCCAGAGTGCAACCGAAAGGCCCCAGAAACCCACAACCCTTTTTTCGGATACCGTTTTTTCGCCATTTTTCTTTTCTCGCCGTCAATTTCAGAAAAAGGATATCCTTCTCTCCAAAAAGGTAGCCGACTCGCCCACAGCAGGAGGACTTGCAACGAGCACACACCACCTCAACACAATCTTTCTGAAGCGCCACCACTTCAAAAATTAGAGTTTCTAATTTTTTCGCAGTCTTTTCAGACTGATACATGCAACTCCCATTTCCCGTCTATTTCAATCATCATAAGTTCATAATTGTTGATTCATATGCTCCCCCTAATAAAATCGATAAAGAGCATGAAAAGCATGCAGGAAACCATATCAGATTTCCGCTTTAAGCACAGCAATGGCCCCATTGACATACTCGGAAGGAAAATGACTTCCACGATAACGGCGCAATATTTTGGGCATACATCTGAAAAAAGCATCGATGACCTCCGGGTCAAAATGGCTCCCCCGATCCGCTTTCAGAATACCGATTACCTTCTGAAAAGGCATCGGTTCAAATCCCAGGGTCTCGTTTTCAACATACTTGGGGTAATCCCTGCGTGAGGTCAGCGCATCAAAAACATCCGCCACAGCCAGAATCTTTGATGCCAGAGGCAATTCATTGCCGGTTAAGCCGAACGGATAGCCCTGACCATTGACCTTTTCGTGGTGATAGGTGGCCACAATGGGAACACGACTCAACTTTTTTGAAAAATGAAATTTCTCCAGGATCGCAAGGGTTTTTGTGGTATGCTCCTTCATGGCGGACCGTTCTTCAGGGGTAAAAGGGCCGCTTTTCAGCAGTACGCTGTCCTTAATACCGATCTTTCCGATATCATGCAATAAACCCGCATATTTAATCTCTTTCAGTGCATCTTCATCCAGGTTCATTTCCTCGGCAACGGCAAGCGCATATTCCGTCACGCGCTCCGAGTGACCTGCTGTCAGGGGATGCCTGGCGTCAACGGTTGCCGCCAGAGTCCCTATGGCCCCCTCAAAAGATGCTTCCAATTCCTCAATGAGAAATGAATTTTCCAAGGCGATGGCAACAAAGCCGGAAAGCGCCCTCAACACCTGTAAGTCATCTTTACCGAACCGCAACTCCCCGATCTTGTTGATCACCTGAATAACCGCGATCCGCTCACCCTGGCGGTTTGATATGGGCATGCAGAGCACTGCCCGTGTGCGAAAGTTAGAACCCTGGTCAAAACTCTTGTCAAAATAGGGTAGATTCCAAGCGTCAGCCACATTAATGGTATCACCGGTCTCCGCCACACGACCACTTATTCCCTGGCCTATGGGAAGGCGTATCTCCTTGAATTGTTCAGCGACCTTGGTCCATATTTCACCGCGATTCCAATCAATCAAATAGAGGCTGGTTCGTTCGGCACCCATGGCCTCAGTCACTTTATTGATAATCAGCGGGAATAGATTTTCAAAATCCAGTTCCAGGCTGAGCTCTCTGGCCATATTGAGAAGACCGGTCAAGCGATCATTGAGGGAATTGGCTTTTTTGAGCAACGCCCTGTTCTTCTTTAGCAGCAAACGTTCATCCAGAACACGGTTAAGTTTAATTCTGAGCTCACCAAGCTTTATGGGTTTCTGGATAAAATCAGCAGCCCCGGCTTCAATAATCTGATCATAGACATATTCCTCGGCAAAACCGGTAATGACGATAAAGGGTATGTCGGGGGCAATTTTACGGGCCGCCGCCATAACCTCCAGGCCGTCCATCCCCGGCATACGAATATCGCAAATGGCGACGGAAAATATCTCATTTCTGATCAATTCCAGCGCCTCAAAGCCGTCATTTGCAGTTCGGCAGTTGTAGCCGAATGAATTGAGAGCTTCTTCGAGGATTTTAATGGTGGTGGCATCATCATCCACCACAAGAATCGATATTTTATCCATTTTCTGTCCTCATCGAAAGAGCAAATCAGATTTCCTTTAACAATACATTTTCTGAAGCCTTTTCCGCAAAACCATCCAGACCGTTCAGGCTCTCTTTGATTTTTTCAAAATCAGGGTCTGAAAGCATGGGAAGATGGTTTATACCCCGTTGTTCCACCTTGTCGATGACATATTTTACGGTGAACAGGTCCACATCCTGTGCCGGCTGATATGCCCGGGCGCCTCCTTTTTCTTTATCAGGGCAGATTTCCGAAACAATCCCGGCGGCCTTTATCTCCATTAGAATCTGTTCTAAAAGGGATTTCGGAACATTGAGCGCTTCAACAATCTGGGCTGAGGTGACGGGTGGGGCGCCTTGGCAAAAACGTTTCACAAGGAAATGAACCACCTGCAACATCATGATCATTTTTAACCGGTAGCTGATCTCTGAAAAATCCGGCGCGAACTCATAATCCTTTTCGTGTTTAATGGAAAACAGCAATTCCGCCCCGAACAGAACAATCAACCAGCTGATCTGCAGCCACACGAGAAACAGGGGGAGCGCCGCAAAACTGCCGTAAATGGCATTATATTTGGTGACGCCTATTTGAAATGAGAGATAACCCCATTGAAACAGCTGGAAAAGGGTTCCGGCTGCAATGGCAGCCGGGAAACCGAACTTCAAACTGATTTTGCCATTGGGTAAAAACATATAGAGGAACGTAAAAAGAAGCCAAATGGCGCAATAGGGAAGCAGTTTCATCAAAAAGAAAATAGCAGGGCTCACGGACCCCAGAATGGAAAAAGACTGAACTGCCGTTGCCACTTGACTCTTAATGACGACGGTGAGCGTACTTGACAAGACCAACAGGATCGTACAGATGAACATGGTGGCCATATAATCGCTGACTTTCCTTCCCATACTCCTGGCTTTAGAAAAATTCAAAATATGGTTGAATGCACTTTCAACATTCCCCAGAACGCGGATTACGGTCCAGAACAAGATCAGAACCCCTATCCCGGCAATCAGGCCACCCTTGGTACTCTCAAGCATGGAATTGGCGAAAACGGTTACATTATCAATGACTTCCTCATGGCCATAAAAACTTTCGTGAAGCTGACGTTCCAGGGTTTCTTGAAACCCAAACCCTTTGGCAATACCAAAAGCCATGGCCAAAACAGGAACAATGGACAAAAGTGAATAAAACGTGAGGGCAGACGCTCTGAACATGCACTGGTCTTCGTTAAAAGCGCGAAAGCTCAGCAGCACAATCCGTAAAGGGCGAATATAAAGGGTTTTCCACCAGGGAATTGCATCAAGGCGGATACTCCAGAGATCCTCCCCAAAAAACCGCATACCTTCGGATATCAGTTTGTTCACCCTATTTCTCATGAAAAAATTTTTAGGACCTCAGCAGTGGATATCTTATCCAAATATGATATTTTATGATACATCATAAACGCGTTCTCCAAAAAGCTTAGTGCCGATTCTCACCAAATTGGCACCTTCCTCAATGGCGACCTCGTAAGAATTGGACATACCCATGGAAAGGAGCGACATATCCACTTTGGCAAGATTCAAAGCGCTGAGCTCATCAAAAAGTATTTTGGTCTTTCGGAAATAGGGGCGGGCCTCCTCAGGATCACCGGTGAAGGGTCCCATGGTCATCAACCCCCTGACTTTTATGTGTGGCAGGTTAGATATCTCCTGAAGTAACCGGGCAGCATTTTCCGGCATGACACCAGCCTTTTGGTCCTCTTCGCCGCTATTGATCTCCAGCAGGATCGGCATCGTTTTACTTAATCCTTTACACGCCTTATCGATAGCTTTGGCCAACTTCACAGAATCTACGGTTTCAATCATATGGAAGATTGCTGCGGCTTTCTTAGCCTTTTTAGATTGCAAATGGCCGATCATATGCCATTTCACCGGCTGGGAAACCGCATTAAAGAGTCTCTCCGCTTCCTGAACATAATTATGCCCGATGATCGTAAGACCCGCTTCAATCGCCTCAACGATCTCTTCAACTGAGCGGGTCTTGACGGCCCCCACAAGTTGAACCCCTTCAGGTAATTGCGCCTGAATTCGTTTTACATTGTCTTTAATCACGATTACCTCCCGTTAATCAGAAAGTGATACCGCAATTCCAGATGGGTGTAAAGGGGTAGGCCGCCATAAAGGGGCATTTCGTTGCTTTTTTTCCCGTAGCTGTGTTATTTAAAAATGTAAAAACCAAGGAGGAAAGAAAATGCCTAAAAATACAGATCAACATTTTGCACAAAAACATCCTTCAGATAGTGAAACCGACGTTCGTATTACTGAAGCATTGAGACAATGTGTATCAGATGGAGAGATTCCCTGTGCCGTTGCCTTTAAAGTTGCATCGGAACTGGATGCGGCACCGGAACTTGTGGGAAAAACAGCCGATCTGCTTGAACTGCGTCTTAGGAAGTGTCAAATGGGGCTTTTTGGATATGAACCGAACAAAAGGATTGTAAAACCAGCCGAAACGGTTTCCGAGGAACTGGAAACCTGCATTGGAAGAGAACTCACGGACAATCGGCTGTCCTGCAAGAAGGCTTGGGAAATTGCCGAAAATATGAGTTTAGGGAAAATGGCTGTTTCGTCCGCCTGTGAACACTTAGGCATTAAGATAAACGCCTGCCAGTTGGGGGCCTTTTAAACAAAAAAAACATCCTCGTCATAAACCGCTGGTCGAAAGCATGTCAATCGGAGGATGATTTATTTCAGGCCGGTTTTCCCTAACAGCTGCAACTTGAACCGCATGAAGACGGTTGAACCGGTATATTTGCCATAATGTTGAAACCGGAACCCATGGCGGAGGTCACATAATCCACCTTTATGGGCTTTACCCGGTCATACAGGTCGTTTTCAACTACAAACTTGATACCGCGGTCATCAAATTCCTGATCATTATCTTTTGACTCATCCAGAGCCATTCCCAGTGACGGGCCGCTTCACCCACCTTGGGACATCATGATCCTGATGGCCGGGATCTCTTCCCTGTCCTTCAGAAAATCTTTGATCATTTCACTTGCTTTTTCGGTTATTTCCAGCATATCTCCTCCTTTTGGACCTTTTATTCATGTTGATTGTATTTTAGAATATGTACGATATTTGCTTTGTCAATAGAGAGACTGAGACAAGAAAAAGGTTACAGATTTTCTAAAAAGGCTCTTCCTTAAGGCGTTGTTTCAGCCAGAGGATCAGCTGATTCAATTCCCCGCGCAATTCAGCCATGGCCCGTCCCCGATGGCTGATCCTGTTTTTTTCTTCCAGGGCCAATTGGCCAAATGTTTTTTGAAGCGGCGAGTAGTAAAAAAGCGGGTCATAACCAAACCCCATGTCGCCCTCGGGGGTGCCGGCAATTATGCCTTCACAGGTCCCTTCATAAATCAGGGCAGGCCCCCTTGGCACAGCAATGGCCAGCACACATACAAATGCTGCCGCCCTGTCCTCAATACCTTCCATGGCTGTCAACAATTTGCGGTTATTGGATTGATCGTCCGCATTCTCTCCGGCGTAGCGGGAAGAAAATACGCCCGGAGCACCTTGAAGTGCCTTAACCGTCAAGCCTGAGTCATCGGCGATGGCGGGTATCCCCAATACCCTTGCCGTGAATTGCGCTTTTTTGACCGCATTCTCTTCAAAAGTGTCACCGTCTTCAATGACCGGCGGAATGGGACCGAAGTCATCCAAAGTCCTAATTTCAATACCCGAATTTCTGAAAAGTTCTTTAAACTCTGAGACTTTACCTCTGTTTTTTGTGGCCAGCACCACCGGCCGATCCAGTGTCATGATATCTCCCTATACCTCCCTTATATTCTGATTCGTTTCATCCCCTTCAATTGATTCTCCATCTGTTGCGCCTCCTGCTCAAACCCGGGTTTTCCCACCAAGGCGAACATGGCCCGCTTATAGGCTTCCACACCGGGTTGAACAAAGGGGTTGTGCCCCAGAAGGTAACCACTGATGGAAACCGACTTTTCCATCATATAATATAACTGCCCCAGATTAAATGCACTCCTCTTAGGAATTTCAATGGTCATATTGGGAACCCCCCCCTGATAATGGGCATAAGCGGGCCCTTCCACCACCATTTGATTCACGTGATTCATATCCATTCCCCGATTCACCAGGAAATCCAGACCATCCAGATTATTATCCGTCTGGGGAATTGGAATTCGATTATCATGTTTCTTTAACGCCAGAAATGTTTCCATGATATTCCGCTCGCCCTGTTGGACCATTTGTCCATTGGCGTGCAGCTTTTCGGAATATAGCGAAGGTGAAACCCACATTCCGTGGCCTTCGTGTCCTTCGCTTTCAGGGAAGAGCTGCTCCATCCACCTGGCAACCCAATAAAGAGACTTGGAATTGGCAGCCACCACTTCGATCTTTTTCCCGGCGCACCACGCCGCGTGTCTCATGGCAGCATGAACCAGCGCGGGGTTCTTCCAGAAATCATTTCCCGAAGAAATTTCCCTCATGGCTTGAAACCCGGCAACAAATTCCTCAATATCGATATGGGCCATGGCCAGACCCACCAGACCCACATCGGTTAAAACGGAAAATCTGCCCCCCACATCGTCCGGAACCACAAAAGTTCGGTACCCTGTCTCCCCTGCCAGAGTCCTCAGTGCCCCTTTTTCCTTGTCCGTGGTCACCAGGATCAAATGATCCGCATCAGCACCGAAGTTTTCTTCCATCATCTTCCGCAGAATTCGAAATGCGATGGCGGTTTCAGTGGTGGTCCCGGATTTACTAATCACATTGATCCCCACCTTTTTGCCACGCAGCATGTCCAGGGTGTCCCTAAAAAAATCGGGGTCCATGTTCTGCCCCAGAAAATAAATTTCAGGCGCTCCGCCCCTTTCCGTTCTAGTCAACTGATTGAAATAGGTGTGGGTCAACGCCCGAAAAGTGGCCTCAATCCCCAGGTAGGAACCGCCAATGCCCAGGGAAACAAAAACATCCACCTCCTCGCTCATTTTTTTTGCGACGGTTTGAATATCCGCCAGATGTTCTTTCGTTATGTCAACGGGAAGGTTTTGCCAGCCGGTCATAAGGATGCCGCGATCATAAATGTCGCCTTCTCCCCGTTTAAGCATTTCGTGGGCCTTGAGCACCTTCGGGATCAACGCTTCAATCTTCTCCATGGCAATTGAACCCGGTCCCGGCGCCTCCAGCATGTAGGTCACATCCAGGGTGATGCGATTGGCTTCCCTGAATTCCGGGGTATCAAAAGCACATTGACTGCCATCTCCCCTCCGCTGCTGTGCTGCGATGGTATTGTTTTCCTCCACACCCATCAATTCAATTCCCTTCATGTCACTCCCTCTTTCAATAATAGATTGCACTGACTCAAGGGCCTGAAACACAATGGCCATCATATTCTAAAAAATATATCCATATCACAATCCGAACATCTTTGAAATACAATGTGGGAAACAAAAAAAGCAGGAACATTTCTGTCCCTGCTTCTTTTTGATAACATCTGAATATTCGGATTACTGCACCGTCACCTTGACCGTATCGAGCCAAGTCCCTTGCGGATTACCGTCTGCATTACTGTCGACGGCGAAATAAAAATCATATACGCCCTCTTCCAACTTCCCATTATAAACATTCACAGCGGACGATATGTTAACCATTTTAAGCTGAACGCAGGGGGTCAGTTTCATTACCCAACCCATGGGGTAAATATAGCTGGCCCAACCCATTTCAGGCTTATACGCTGCAACCCACCAGTCGGCCATCTGTCCGATCCGACTGCCCGCAGCAAGCTCAACGGTAACGGAAACAACATCATTGTTTGTAACCGTCACCGGTCCGTCCTGACCATTGACTTTGATATCCGGAATGGGCGGATTGCTATCCGCTATGGCGCCGTAAACAATAATCTTACCCTCATCCACATACTGCCATCCGGCTTCCAAGACGTCAATGTCCGTGGTTCCCTCGGGCAGCGGCTCGACCCGAATAATGGTAGCAGAGCGTGTGGCGGATCCGGCATTGTGATCCCAGTCATAATCGTAAGGCCAAACCACGTCCTGATTGGCGGCATTGCTCCCCTGGTCCGGAGGAGAAGGCACTTTTTGAGGTGGCACCACCCGGAACGGACCTTCTCCCGAAAGCTTGTTGTCATCCCCCAATATGCCCACTTCAAGATCCTGTCCTTCACGCTTGAAAGCCAGAAGCATCTTAAGGCCGTTTGGGTTCACGATACTGTCCAGATGGCTCAGCCCCGTGCAGGAAGGGGCGCTGTAATCACACCAGCCATCCGTTGTATTTAGAGCGGTGTCCGCCTGTTCATTGTATTGATAATTGGCTTGGGGATAGACACCGTTCACATGGTATAGTTCAGGGTCCACATCAATTTCAAGAGGGTGATAGTCGGACCATCCATCCGGTGCAAAAACCGTTATGCCCGAAGCAGAACTCAAAATACCGGCATTTTTCAAAAGATCCTCCACGGGAACACCGGTATACTGGGCGTAAAAATCCCCGGACCGTGCGGTATTCATGAGCATAAACTGGGTGTGTTGCGTCATGGCTTCCAGTTGTGTTTTGGTATAAACGCGGCTGGGGGCCGGCACCTTGCTGGGATCGTCGTCCGCATTGCCGGGATACCGGACCGCTGCAATTTCAGCAGCATTGCTGTACCCATCCCCATCCGAGTCCTTGTCCGCAATGGCGGCTATGGCGGCCTGGTTTCGGCCACTTACAAGGTAGTCCATACCGTAGGAATTCAGCGTATCAACAATATTGCCGCTGCCGTCGTAACCGTAGCTGTAATGGCACCATTGGCAGCTTCCCATACTTACCCAACTACCAGGCTTTTTTTCATACTGGCCGCCGGTATGACAAAGCGCACAGTGATCCAGTTTTGTACCCGCCTTATCCGGATACTGTGCCACAAAATGCTGCGAATCATTCTCCCCTTCATGATGGTAGGCGGATAAGACCACCGATACCGTCAACACGACCATGAACATGGCCCCCATAACAGCTGCAAACTTTTTCATTTTCATTCCTTCCTCCTTAAAATTAAGAATTTACCCTTTCTCATTCCATTGAATCCGGCTAAAATTGAAGCTGAAAACGTCCCGTAATTACATCTTCCCTGTCACTGGTTATGGCTTCCCCGGTGAGTGAATCCTTTTCAATCAAAAGGGGACGGTCGAAATTTGTTCTCGTAGCGTTAAGGAGCAACCGAACATAGGGATTGAGATACCAGTTGAGAGCGATGGTATAGGCAGTTGCTTCCCGAACCGAGTTCCCCGGTTCGATAAGGTATTCATAGGCCGAATCGCCCCCGTCAAAGTGATCATAACGAAACGCCAGACCCAATGCACCCCAACCTCCCTGCCATAGGTTCTGAAGCGGTCGGATCGCTTGAATTTTACCCCCTTTGAGCGTCGGCTTCTCCCCGGTAATCATCCACGTGAGCGCCCCGTAATAATCTTTCAAATTGATGTCAAACTGAGCATCACTGGTTTTCACATCCGAGAATTGTAAATTGATGTATTCCCCCCACAAGAGCAGGGGGCCATAAGCCCAGGCCATCTCAGCACCATAACGGGTACGGGCATTCACATCCCGGATAATGTTGAACTTGGCCGCTGAATTCACATTGAAGAATGTGGTCAGCCCTCCGGTTCTGACGTCCACTTTCACATTGTTCCGATCCGCTTTGGCGTAGCTGTATGATCCCCCCACCTGAAACCCGTGCCACAGGGGAAACCCCATATTCCTGAAGGGGGCGTAGACAATCCGTCCCGTAAATTCCGGGGAATCGGAATCGCCTCCCACGGTATCATCCAGACCGTCACCATTGAAAATACCGACACCATAGTAAATTCGATCCTTCCAAAACGATGCATGGGCCATAAGTCCCACATCCCGCCATGGCGTCAGAAAAAAACCCATGGATCGTTCCGCGAAGGGTATATTCCTGTCGGAGGTATATTGCTCAAGGCTGAAGGGCTCCTTAAACTGACCCACCCGGAAGGAAATAAAGGGAAGGACTCGGGTATCCACATAGGCATCCAATAGCCTGCGGCTTCCGGCGCCCTGAAACTGGTACTGAAATTTGTAGAAAAACCGACGATAAAGATGTCCCGTGAGCAGCAACCGAGCTCTGCGAATGTCAAATTTGTTCTTGGCGGGATCTATATCGCTGTCATAATTGAAATAGCGATAATCCACCTGAAGCAAGGTGCCGATGCGTAATTCGAAAAGATCTTTTTCCCGCGAACGCAGATAAAAGCCATTATCGAATACAGCTTCCAGCGGAGATTCTTTATTTGTTTCAGAAACTTTCTGTGTTGACTTTTCTATTCCGGCTTTCGCTGTCTTCGCTGAAATTTTTTCTTCGGGAACCGGTGAATCAGGTGGTTTATTAACCTCTTGTGCAATACTCTCTTGACTCAGGGGACGGGAAGCCGCCTTCTCTTTAATGGCCTGTTCCCTTTGAAGCAACGCTTTCTCTCGCTTTGCAACCGCCTGCTCGCGATCGGCCAAGGCCTTTCGATCTTTGGCCAATGTCGTCTTAATTTTTCCAGCCTGTTCTTGGCTGATGGCGCCGTTTTGCCGAAGCAGATCCAAAAGCTGTTCAAGCGCCTCCGTTTCAGCGTTACAAACACCATTTAAACCGACAAAGAGCAAAAGTGAAAAAAGGGCCGCCATTCCTCCGGGCAGAAGTTTCAACAAAAAACATTTCATACGTCCAACACCTCACACTTATGTCACATCTGGCTTAAGCAGCGGCAAAAAAAGACCCGAACTTCTTCCATGAAAACGGGCAGGCGCTTTTTACCGCCTATGGTTTGTTATTGTCAAGTTTTTTTTCGTTTTCATGATGATATCATAATTTTAGCCCTAATAATTACTATAACATCCTAAAAATTACCTTAAGACATTGGCAATTGACTTATATGAACATACATGTTTTATTAAGCTTAGGCTGAACAGGAGGGAAAATCCCAATGGAAGAAAAAACGCTGTTGAGCACTCGGGAACTGGCGCAATTCTTGAGTATCAACGAAAAAATGGTTTATACATTAATTGCCGAAAAGAACCTTCCGGCCACTAAGGCCACGGGCAAATGGCTTTTTCCCCGCCATCTTGTGGAACAATGGCTGGAAGCCCAGACCATCAACTTCCCCAAACAGCCGGACCCTCTGCCACCCTATGACGGCCTGCTCATTATTGCCGGCAGCAACGATATCCTTCTGGACCGAACCATCTCCCTGATCAACCAGCGCTACTCTGAAGAAATGGTGGCATTCGGCAACATGGGAAGTCTCGGGGGCATTCGAGCACTCAGGCGAAATCATTGTCATATTGCTTCCAGCCATTTGATTCAGAAAGACGGGGAGGAATACAATTTCGGGTTCGCCATAGATGAGTTGGGCCAGATGCCGGGCATCATCAATTTCTGCCGGAGGGAACAGGGCCTCCTCATTGAAAAAGGCAACCCCAAAAATATCCGCTCTGTGGCTGACCTAAATCAGGCCGGCATAAAAATCATCAACCGCCCTTTAGGAACCGGAACCCGTTTACTCCTGGACGAAGAACTGACAAAGGCCGGAATTGGAGGAAATGAGATTGAAGGTTATACCCGGGAAGTATCACGCCACCTGGACCTGGGCCTGGAAATCCTTTCCGGTCGCGCACAGGCAGGACCCTGTATCCGGGCTGTGGCCGAACTTCTGGACCTGGATTTTGTTCCCATAAAATGGGAGAGTTTTGATCTGTTGATTCTCAAGGACCGGTTTTTCGACAAAGGCGTGCAGCAATTCCTGGGGTTTTTGAACGAACCTTCCTTCAAAAAGCTGGGTGATGACCTGGCCGGGTATGACTTGAGTTTTTCCGGAAAAATGCTGTTCCCTAAAGAACCATAATTACCGTTCAGATTTAAAGCTATATGAACAAACTCTATTTTAAAACCCGGCTGGACGATCACTGGCCCGTATGGGCAGCAATAACACTGAGGTTCATATCCAGGCTGGTTCGAACAAAAGCCGTAGGAGTGGAGCAAACCACAAGAGGGCCCTGCGGCATCGCCCACTGGCATGGGGATGAACTGGCGCTTATCCCCCGTTTCGGCTACATCGGTCCCACCATCCTGGTGAGCCATTCCAAAGATGGGTCGATCATGGCAAGAGGGGCCACAGCGCTGGGATATCGCGTAACCCGGGGGTCTTCCTCCCGGGGTGCCGTAGGGGGACTTCTGGCACTGATTAAAGCCGTCAAAAATGGCCATGCAGTGGTGCTGGCCGTAGACGGTCCACAGGGCCCTCGCGGCGTTTGCAAGCCCGGGATTGTCAGGGTGGTTCAGAAATCAGGGGTGCCTCTTTTCCCGGTGGGGGTGGCGGGATCAAACAGATTTGTATTTAAGAAATCATGGAACCAAGCCTATCTTCCCCTGCCCTTTTCCCGCCAGGTGGTATGGATTGATAAACCCCTCTATTTCCCAAAAAAAACCGACACCTCCAGAATACCCGAGTACTGCCGCCAGGTGGAAAGGGCCATTTGGGATGCACAGAAGAAAGCCGAGGCATTGCTATTGAAAGGATGACGGTAAAAGCCTGGGAAGTGATCAAAACGGCCATAGGCAGCAACCGCCTTCCCTGAACTCATCTTCGCACGCCGCCAACTGACCTCGATATCTCACGGCCCTTTTCTGTACTTTGTTTGCCACCTTCAACAGCCACGCTTTCTTGGCATATGTTTTCCGATTATAACCGCCACGGCCTTCATGATAGGCCAGATAAAGATTTCGGGCATTGTTTTTGGATATGCCGCACTTCTTAACACTTAGTGAACAATACCATCCCACAAAATCGATGGCATCACCGAAATCATCCCGGTCAGCCCAGGAATTATCCGTACTTTCCTGGTATTCCTCCCAGGTCCCATCCAATACCTGGGCATATCCATAGGCCGAGGAAGGCCGAGGGCCTGGAAAAATCCATAAACAGGTGGTGCGGGGTGGCTTGGCATCTCCAATATACTTTGACTCCTGGTGCAGGATGGCCATCATGACGGGAATGGGGATGCCCCATCTCTCATGCGAATCCGCCGCATCTTCATACCATGCATCATTCTCCCTGAAAATTTCGCAGAGGTTATCCGGATTTCCGGGTGGGGTGGGGGTTGCGCATCCACAAAGGGCACCAAAAGTGAGACAGGCAAAAACCATTGTCAGTCTTTTGTACCACAAAAAAAACAAGCGCCTCTCTGCCATCCCTATTTCCTTTTTCTGACCTCGTATTTTACTTCAACCTTGTCTTTGTATCCCGTTTCCAACTTTAAAAAGGCGGACGGAATAACAAGCTTTGTGACCATTTCTCCTGAATCTGTGATGTCGTTGAGGGGGATGCTGGTGGTATAAAGCGTCCACATGCCGCCGAGAATCGTTTTGGGCCCGCTAAGTTCAACCTTGGAAGGTTCGGTTTCCGCTCTAACAAGCAGCAGGTCCGAGGGCAGTTTTCCCACCCAATCCGCCTGTATGGGCAACATTTTTTTGGTACGCGTATCCAGATTCACATCCACCACCATGGGCCTGACTTCCTTCAGGGATAGTCCGGGAGGAATAGAAAGATTATCATTGGTAATGGCAAATGTATTGGTTCCCGCAACGGCCTTGCCCAGGTCCATTTTCACCCGGATCTGTTCGGGTCGGATGGATTTCAAAAGCGCCCTTGATCCCCGCAGAAAAAGTTGAACGGAAGTTGCGGATGTGTTTAACAGTTCCATATGGGGGTTTTGGTTGGCATATTCCACGGGAATATCAAACGTCTTAATGGCATCAAGCCCCCTGCTGATGCTGAACCAAACGCCGGATACGATCAGAAGCGACACCAAAGCGGCGATCCTCAGTTCAATCTTCCTTTTTTTCAAGAACTGGCTCTGGTTTTCCCGAATGCCCAGGTGTTCCCTGAGAGCTGTGACGAACTGCTTTTTCCCGTTAATGTTAAGCACCTCAACGCCTCGGGTTATGGTAATCGCTCCCCGCTCCTCGGATACGACAATCACCATGGCGTCGGTGGTTTCAGACAACCCCGCTGCGGCTCTGTGACGGGTCCCGTAAGCGCTGGGAAAGTCTTTTCGATGGGATAGGGGGAGAATAACCCCGACTTCCGAGACCCGGTTTTCCACAATGATGGCAGCTCCGTCATGGACGGGGTTGTTGGGCCAGAATATGCTTTCAATCATTTCCGTGGATACGCGGCCATCCCATGGAATCCCTTGCTGAACAAACTCTTCCAGATCCTCTTTTCCGGGCAGAACTATCAAGGCGCCGATACGCCTTTTCGCCAGGTTAAAGACGCTTTCGGTAATAATTTCCACAGGGGTTTTCGTTGGCTTCCGGGGCAGACCCCAGAGAATCGCCCAGATATTTCTTGCACGGAAAACGGATCTGATTTCATTTCTGAAAACCACGATGACAATCAGAGCGGCAACAGCGATAATGCCTTCCATCATCCAGCTGGTTAGAATGAGTCCCAGGGATACGGCCAATCTTTGCAGAATCCAGAGAAAGGCAATACCTACAAGCACCCTGAAGGCATCCGTTCCTCGAAAAAGCGCATAAAGGCGAAACAGGATGTAGCTGTTAAACGCAATGTCGATGAAATCCTGCCATCGAATACTGGATACAAAAATCAGAAGTTTCTGCACACCCATCACTCCGTAACGCTGAATCGCAGGGTTTTAAAAATTTTTCCTTCAGAATCAGTTATTTCCACTCTCCAGGGACCTGTATCCATATTTCGAATATGTATTTTGCTGAAGCTGGACCACTTGGGCGGTTTGAGGGTCAACTTCAAGTTCCTCTCGGGCTGATCCCGTTTGAACCAGTTATGGAAAACAACCGTTTTTTCAGGCACCGGATCAAACGCTGTGAAACAGATCACATTTTCAAGTGCCACGCTGAAAATAATCGTCTTATTCTCAGGTTCCAGGTCTTTTAAGCCCTCGCACATGACCGCTTCCACAAGGGTCAGTTGGGGTGCCTTTTCAGGGGGCAGAGCCTTGCCCTCTTTATCACCATCAGCCCCGTGAATGTTCTGAGGGGAACAAAAAAAAATGGCTAAAAACAGGCATAAAAATATCCTTGTATTCCATACAACTTTCATTGAAGAGTCCTCTTCATCCGGGTAAATTCAGAATTATAACGCATACTAGTCAATAATTACTCATATCTAACGGCCGTTCCCAAAATGTCATGATATCAGAATTATCCCATATTTTCAATAAAGGAAATCCGGTAAAGAATGAAAATATTTCGGAGTTTTACCTATGGACTTTGCTCGTTTTCTGTGACACAATTCTGTGCCAAGGAATCATTTGAAGGTGTCGAATAAGCCGGGAGATCGTATTATGAACCCGAAAACTCCCACCCGGGAAGAAGCGTTCACACTGCTCCGGGAATACAATAAAAGTGAAAGCCTCATCAAACATGCCCTGGCTGTTGAAAGCGTCATGCGTTACTTTGCGAGGAAACGAGGCGAAGATGAAGATAAGTGGGGCATCATCGGTCTGGTGCATGACCTCGACTATGAAAAATTTCCGGAGGAGCACTGCCGGAAAAGTGAGGAGATCCTCCAATCGAGGAACTGGCCCAAAGAATATATCAGGGCCGTGGTCAGTCATGGATGGGGCATCTGCTCTGATGTGGAACCCGTGACTGAACTTGAAAAAGTCCTCTATGCCATTGACGAGTTGACGGGCCTGGTGGCCACAACCGCCCTGATCCGACCTTCAAAAAGCATCCTGGATGTCAAACCCAAATCCGTTAAAAAAAAGTGGAAAGACAAACGGTTTGCAGCAGGCGTTGACCGCTCCATTATTGAAAAAGGCGCAGGCATGCTGGGCGTTGAAATTTCTGATCTCATCAGGGATACCCTTTCGGGGATGACGGAAGTGGCCGAGGAAATCGGCTTGAAAGGCACACCCCGGACAGATACGGAAAAATCATGAATCTGGCTCAATTTCCAAGAAGACGTTATACTGTGGGGCAGACACCCATTGAACATCTCCCCCGGTTCTCCAGGACCATCGGCGGGCCTGATATTTATATGAAAAGGGATGACCTTCTGGGATTGACCGCGGGCGGGAACAAAACCCGAAAACTGGAATTTCTGGTAGCCGACGCCCTGAAGCAGGGCGCCGACACCTTGATCACCAGCGGTGCCGTACAATCCAACCACTGTCGCTTGACGCTTTCAGCGGCCGTCAAGGAGGGGATGAAATGTAGGCTGATTTTGAATGAACTTATTCCCGGAAGTTATGATCCAAAAGCCGGCGGCAACATTTTTTTATTTCATCTGTTGGGGGCTGAAAAAATTGAGATCGTATCCGATGAAACCGCATTGAACGCCGCGATTCGGAAAACCATGGATGATTTGACCGGAAAGGAGCGAACCGGCTATATCATTCCCATGGGCGGCTCCAACCCCATCGGTGCCACCGGATATGTGGCCTGTGCTCAGGAAATTCAGGATCAGATTTTTGACCGGGGCATCAATGTCGATGCCATCGTATGTGCCAGTGGCAGTTCGGGCACACAGGCGGGACTTGTCACCGGCATGGCGGGATGCAACATGAACATCCCGGTCATTGGTATCAACGTGGGTGTTACGGAAAAAGGCCAGGGGGACACGGTATATGAACTGGTAATAAAAACCGCTGATCATTTAGGTATCACTGCCCCCATACCAAGAAGCGACGTCATTTGTTTTGACGACTATGTTGGGCCGGGCTATTCCCTTCCCACACCGGAAATGGCCCAAGCCGTCAAGCTGCTGGCCGAAACGGAAGGGATACTGCTGGACCCGGTTTACACGGGTAAAACCATGGCGGGCTTGATCGATCTTTCCAAAAAGGGCTACTTCAAAAAAGGCCAACGCGTACTTTTTGTGCATACCGGAGGCGCACAGGCCCTGCCCGTTTACCAGGGTTACCTTCTGGCCCATCAAAGCCCTCTAAACCATTCCTAGGAGAAATCATCCAATTGTCCCTCGATGCCATCATTATTGCTGAAGCCGGCGATGTGGGCTCCGCTGATATCATTCATGAGCGTTTGCGCCTGGACGGCAAGGTTGCCACCATACAGGTCATAAAAAACTACCTGAAAAACAAAGGGCACGTTATCCCCCCCGTTGAAGGGAGTAGTATCTTAAACTGGGGCGCCGCATACCGTTTGAACGGCATATACCTTCTCTCCTACCTGCTGAAAGGCGGCCTTCAGGTTAAGCTGATCGACCGCTATTTCAAAGACAAATCAACGTTCAAGGAAATGCTCGCTGAAACCCCCCGAGCGGTGGTCATCTCCACCACCTTTATCCGCAACAAACAGACACTTCAAAGGCTTGTGGCGGATATCCGTAAACAGGCACCGGATATTTTCATCATCGCGGGAGGACCTTTTGTAAATCTGTCCTACCGCATGCTGCAACGATCAAGTGACCCTGGCTATGAAACCCACCTGGCCGAAAATGATTTCCTTTTTTTCCAAAACGAACAGCCCCGAGTCAATTTATACATCACAGGCCTTCAGGGCGAAGATATCCTTTTGGCGGCTTTACAACGAATCCGCCTCAATCGTCCGGTGGATGATTTGCCCAACACGGTTCGTTTTGATGGAAAAACATATTCATTTTCAGAACAAAAAGACACTATTTTCGACAACCTGAACACATCCATTGATTGGAAGTCGCTCCCTGAAAAAATTTTCAGATCAGGGGTTATACCGATGCAAACCAGTAAGGGGTGCCCCTTCAAATGCGCTTTCTGCAACTTCACCAAAGACCGCAGGCTCATGTTCATCAAAAGTCTGGACAGACTGGTAGAAGAGCTCAAAGCGGTTTCAGCACGCGGGGTCCGCTTTGTCCGCTTCACGGATGACAACTTCAGACATGGCAGGGGTAATCTCAATACCCTTTCCCGCCGCATCATCAAGGAGAACATTCCCGTCAAATGGATGACCATGGTTCGAGCAACCGCGTTGGAAGACGTTGATTTTGAACTGCTGAAAGAATCCGGCTGCATTGAAGTACTCCTTGGCCTGGAATCAGCTGACAAACAAATACTTGAAAACATGAATAAAAAAGCCAACCCCCGGCTTTATGCCAGGGTAGTGAAACGACTCCTCGCCGCTGGAATTGATACATCATGCTATTTTCTGTTCGGTTTTCCCGGAGAAACCACGGAAACGGTTAAACGTACGCTGGATTTTATCAGGCGTATTGAGTTTCCCAAGCTTCCGGGGACTCTTTCATGGGCGCTTTTTCCATTTAGTCTGGCGCCGCTCAGTCCCATCTATGAACCCGAAATGCGCCGAAAATATGAGTTGACCGGCTACATGGACCAATGGCAACACCGCACCATGGCATCAGAGGACGTCATGGGACATATCAGCAGGGTTTTCGGTGCCCTTGAAAACTCCTGCCCCATGTACAGAAACGATAACCTTACGATGCTCCATGATGATCTTTTACCAGCTGAGCGAAAACGGTTGTTTCTGGCCCGTCACCGGCTTTCAAAACACACTATCAAGGGCAACCTTTCCAAAGCCGAAATCATGGAAACGTTTGCCTTCGCTTTTCCAGATCTCAATCCAGACCTGCAAGCTCGTGCAAGTTGACATTTTCTCAATTTCTGTGCTAGAAATCTCCATCATTAATAACCAGCCTTCAACCCAAGCAAGAAAAGGAGTTCTCATATGCAACACGCCATTAAAAACACGATCGCCCTCCTGGGCATTCTAGCCCTCCTGGCCGGGTGTTCATTTTCCTATTCCAGTGGCACATCCAGTGATTCGAGCGGCACATCCAGTGATTCGAGCAAATCCAGTTCGGCCTCATCGGGCGGATCGGAAACAGCCCCCAAAGATGCAAAAAGAACCTATATGAGTGATGTCAGTGCCTACACAACCAGCGCCGCAAAAAGCGATGATGCGCAAGCTTACCTGCGGGAACTGGGCAGCATTGCGGAGCAAAACGGCATTACCGATTGGGAACGGGATACGGCCACTTACAATGCCATCGGCACCGGCCTTAGGCGGGCCGGCATCAGCCGAGACGAAGTCAAAAATGTTTATTTCATTCCAACCCTTGCCGCAAAAGAAAAAAATGCCCTTGTCCTCATTCTTGAAAGTTACCAGCCCTGAATCAGACGGGTATCGGGATACTGAGAGGTAAGAGTCTAACAAGATGTGGGTATCCCGAAAATCTCTTTTTCACACCTTTTTTATCGGGATCATCCTAACCCAGCTGATGTTTCTCTTTTGGCCGGTTTCGGCCGAAGGGGCACCTTTTGCTCCTACGCCACCCTTACAATTCATCTACATCGATGCTAATGTCGGCGGCTCCAGCGGCGGTCATAGCGCACTACGCATCCATAACACCATCTATCATTTCCAATATTTCCCCAACGGGCTTTTCAAACTGGTTCGAGAACAATGGCCACATTTCCGGTATATCTATAACGATCTGGAAAACAGAACACTTTATGTGGCCCACGTTCATATAGAAAACCGCGATCTTCAGATACTTCAGGAGTACCTGGACCGATACTACCTGATTCAAGAAGCCCATATGGCGCGCCTGGATGAGCTGTTTGCGGATACCAAACTTTTAAATGATCTGAGCCGTGGCCGCAACCGGATGTCCGTAAACGGCGCAGGGCTTTTTTCCTTTGATGCGCCCTCCAATGAAATCAGTAAAGCGCTTCGATCCGCGATATTCGAAACCTACGGAAAAAACTATTTAAAATTCACCATGGAAGCGCTTGACCGCGAACTGTCGAAAATACCCCTTGTGGTTTTAAGCGTGGAACCCGATGAGATCAGCAATAAAGTCTATCCCCCGCCGATTGCAAGTATTTCAAGAAAATATGCTGAAAATCGACTTAAACGGACAGCCCTTAACGTTTTAAATGAAGCATTGCCCATCCGCGAACTCGAACTGACGGACATGGACCATTTCGTTCGTCCCGGCGACAGAAAGGGACTAACGCACAACGAACGAGATAGACTTTCGGCCTATGCCCAAGCCCTCAAGGCTTCCGTAATCCATCTGACAACCTCCAGTCGGCCTGATTGGGGATATCCTTTACTGTTGGCCAATGCCAGATATCAGGCGGTCATGGGGTCCCTCAAACGAAACAGGCTCTACCTGCTCGACCCTTTTCCGGAGAGCGCCAAATCCGTGCCCCCTCAGACATTAGCGGGAGATCCCAACGTAACAGCAAGATTGGCTGATCGCGCATGGCAAAAATACCGGGATATCCGCCGAAGTACCTTTGCCGGCCAATCCCTGGATGAACGGGCCTACAATCGATTGGAGGAGAGCGCCGGACGGTTTGCCGAGTTGGAAAAGGGGCGTTTGAGCGGGAGCACCATTCGCGTTGCCTACGGCAGGCTGATACCGTCCCGATCCGGCATGGTCCCACTGCCCGCTTCCAGCCTTTCACAACAGGCCATAAAGCAATCACTGAACGAAGTCCGCCTGAACCGGAACCTCTATGGCGATCAATTGAAGCGCTGTTACCCCTATGATCTGATCGACAAAAATTGCGCCACCGAACTCATTCGGAGCATCAATGCCCCATTTAAAAGTCAGGAACGGGTCAAAAAAGCGCTGGGGGGAGAAATCATTCCGGGTGAAGATTTTGGTTTTATCCCTTTCCGTCTCTTTGGTCTTGTAAACGACCATTTTCGGATCACGAAAGTTGAGGTGTTGCCCGGTTACAGAAAACGGATGCTGTTGCGCGCGGCGCAAAATGAACCCGACAACACGGGCCTTTATTTTCGTGAATGCAACACCCTGACATCGACCCTCTACCCGGGTGTGGCGGGGGATACGCCCTTTCTTTTTTTTACCGATGATGTGGTCTGGATTCGCCCGGTCTATGGGGCTGTCAACGGAGCTTACGGCCTGATCGCCGCGGCGCTGGGCATTTTCACCCTCCCCATGGACAGCGGTGATTTATCCCTGGCAGGCCTTAAAGGGGCTCTGTACAGCCTGCCCGAGCTATTTTTCTGTAACATCAGAAAGGGAAGTTACAATTATGTGGATGACTCCGCCGATTCTGAATTTAAGACACTGGAACGATCTGCCCCGGCATTTGATCGACACGTATTTCCATAACCACTTGTTTCAAGAAAATTAAGGCAAAACAGCACAGCAGTGTTGAAATTTTCCAGATAAACCCGTATCCTGCTACGGTAAGTCGTTTGCGTTGCCATTTGTAAAAGGAGAATCACATGCATTGAGAGCGGTTTATATGGAAAAGTCATAATCTTATAAACCTTAGACCTGGAACCGCTCACTTGAGGAAAACCCATGGATGCCAATGAATCAGCATTGATGCACTTTGTGAATATGGACGACCCCCAGAGCGTTCTGAAAGAGGTCAAAACAACGGTTTCAATGATTTTTCCAACCTTTGATTTTGCTTCCATTGACCTTGCCTTCAGCGATTTTGTGGATCTGTTCGCCGGCGATTACCCCGGCTACCGCAAATGCAATACCCGTTACCACGACTTGAAACACACGACCGACACCTTCATGGCATTGGCCAGGTTAATTCACGGCGCCACCACAACGGGGGTGAAAATCACCAGAAGAGGAATTTCTCTCGCCTTGATCAGCGCGCTGATGCATGATACCGGCTACATTCAAACCACTGATGATCAGACGGGAACGGGGGCGAAATACACTCTCAGTCACGTGGATTTGAGCATCGATTTCATGTCAGACTATTTTAATAATAAGGGTTACCCTCGGGAGGACCTCATTTTCTGTCGAAACATTGTCAGATGCACGGGGCTTGACGTGGGCATGGAACGTATTCAGTTTACAAATTCCGAAAATGAATTGCTGGGCAAAATGCTGGGAACAGCCGACCTTAAAGGGCAAATGGCGGACCGGGGGTATCTGGCAAAACTCATTTATCTGTACCATGAATTTCGTGAAGGCGGGGTTACCGGTTATGACAGCGAATTGGACTTGCTGAAAAAAACCCCCGATTTTTACCAAATGACCCTCAAGCGGTTTGAGGAAAGATTGGGAGACGTTCGGCGTTACATGCGCTACCACTTCAGATCCCGCTGGAACCTGGACGAAGACCCTTACAAGAAGACCATCGAAGAGCATATTTCCCACCTGAAACACACCCTTCGATATCACTCGGACAATTACCGCAAACACCTGCAACGGGGCTGCCTGATTCCGGATGTGGATGAACAGGTCAAAATCCACCACCAACTTAAAACCGGCGACCCATCTTGAGTGGAAATCATTTGATTCTGCTCATCGATAACTGTTAACGCATTCAATATATTCCCCCTTATCCATTTTTCCGATACCGCACCAGTAGGCCGGCCAGGTGATGTCATCGATGATGTTGGCATCATCGTGTCCCGAGTAGTAGAAATGTGCATAGTGTTGGCGGTCGTTAGCGTCCATTGCCATCTTCGGATAAAGGTCAACCAGGGACTCCTCCAGAGGCGTTTTCATGGAATAGGCTTCACTGAAAACGTAAAAGGTGCTGAAATCCGGTGAGGAAAGCGCCAGATCACAGTTGACGGAGCGGTAATCAAGCGGTTTCCAGTCCTCTCCCCGCAGGGTGAGCACCTTAAATGCCGGGTTGTTGCCGAACTGGGGACTTACGGCCGGGGTAGCGATGGCCGCCTTATGGGCTTCCCCGTCACGGTCAAGTATCAATCTGTATTCGTCCATGTGGGCGTGACCGGAAAAAATAATCTCAATAACGGATTCATATTGCCGGCATATTTCCAAGAATCGGCTCTGGCACGATTCCTTCCAGAAAACGGCAGCATCAGAGATTTTTCCGCTCGCATCCATATAGGCCTTGACCGTACTGTAAACGCTCGTTCCGGTGGGAATATGGGAGACCATAAAAACTTTCTTTTTGTCCGCCTGCGCTTTCTTCAAAACCTGTTCCAGCCAGTCGAGTTGCGTTGTCCCGGCGTTATTCGCCGAATCCGTACAGCCGTCTGCCCTATGTGATGAAAAAAGTACACTGTTCAAACACACGAAAAGAACTTTGGCACCCGGAGGCTCTGCAACGAAGTACCCTCCGGCGGGGTAAGTACTGAAATAGTTTTTCCGGTCGGCCCAACCCAGAAGCAGCGTATTATAAAATGCTTCGGCCGTATCGGCCAGAAATGCCCCCCCGGGAACCAGTTGATAGTCGCCGGCGTAGGAATCATTATTGCCGAGGGTAAACATCACCGGGATATTGCCGAATCGTTCACGAACCTGGGTGGCAAAAAACACTACGGTTTTATAGACGAAAGAACGTAATGCCTCAGGATCTTCTTCACCGTAGAGTTTGAAAAATTTTTCGGGAAATTGATGGGCCAGGATGTCACCTGGGAAAATAGCCGCCTGACCCTCACCGATATTCCGGGAAGCTGCCTCCAGGGTCCGTATCAAAAGGGGATAATTGGTTTCCTGGCCCCATGATGAAAGGTCGGTCACCGTTGACCTCTCGAAAATATCGGCCCAATCTTCCACGGGAGAATTAACCAGATCATGGAAAATAGTCGTATCGTAAAAGGGCGTAAAATGAACGTCAGAGATGATCACAAGTGGCAGTTTGGGCTGAGAAGACGGTGATTGAGAATCGTTGCAGCAACCAACGGCCAGAAAAACAAACAGGACAGTCAATACCGGAAAGATATGGCGACGGCATTTTCTTAAGATGTGTATCATTTTCATTTACCCTTTCTTTCCCACATATTCTACCAGGCCCCGCACCACCTTCTCCGCATCCCGCTGGCGCAATTCCTCAAACCTCAAAGCCCAGGCATGATCTGTATAAGCCAGATTCCGCAATTCCAGCATCACTTTGATGGGGGCCGGATTGTTTCGTAATACAAAGAGGTTCTGACCTCGAATAACGGTACCCGCCCCCAGGAAAGACTCCATGGATTTTGCAAAATTTCTCGATTTACTATCGGCCTTCCCGGTCCGTCTGCTTTGATAATACAACACCAGGGGAGCGTTGGGAGCGCTGTGATCGATATCCGCATGAAAAGAGAGAAAAATTCGCCTGTTCCGAGGGGCATTCCTGAAAGCATTTTTAGCAATATTCATGCGGCAGGATAGATTCCCGTTGCGCCCACCCTTTGGCCAATGATCCCTTTTATTTCCTTTGTTGTACCCTTCGCTGTTATAAACCTCGTTTTTTTCATTTACAAAAGTTTGAATCGGTGGATCAGAATGGCGGATCAGATGATTGGGGCTCAACAGTGTCAAGGTCACGTCGGCCCCGTGCAGGCGAAGCATCACATAGACCCGCAGGGCAATGTCGTATACATATTCATCCTCAACCACGTACACCTTGTTACCGTTGCCGTCCAGATTGGTTACCACAGCGCCCGGATCCAGACCGCCATGCCCCGGATCCAGCACAATATGCCACCCTTTCAAGCTATCGCTGAGACGGCCCATCCGGGAAATTTTTCCATCAAAAGCAGTCTGGAGTTTTCGGGCACGCTTAAAGGTGTTCCAGAGTGACAGGGGGGCACTCTCATAATACCGACGATTCTTCTGGCGGCGGGCTTTCGGGCGACTGCCGTAATAGGGCCCGTTTCCGAACGTGATTTTTTTAAATCCCCCGGAAGCGCCCATTAGATCATCCCAGTTGATCTCGTTGATTTTGAGCCATTCCCTTCCTTTGTGCAATAGAGGATTGACCTTCAATTGATCCCCGGGGTAAATCAGGGCGGTGCGAATGTTGTTCATACGTTTCAAGTCTGCCACGCTCATCTGATGGAGACGGGCAATTCCGCCCAGGGAATCACCTTTTTTGACCGTATAGGTGGCAAAACGCTTGGCCGGCTTTGCCCCCAATTGAAGTTCCTGCCCCGGATAAATCCGGTTGGAGGTGAGCCCATTCAGATTTTTAATCTCCACCACACTCAATCCGTACGCTTGCGCCACTTCCCAGAGCGCATCCCCGCGTTCCACAATATGGATGTGGGCTTTCGTTGCCTTGAGACGCAACTCCTGCCCCACCACAATCTTGCTGCCATCAATATCGTTGATGCGTTTTACCTCTGATACGCTCATTCGATATTTGAGCGCAATTGAAGACAATGTCTCGCCCGAGCGCACCACATGTACCGCTTCGTCCAATGAAGATGGCTTCAATTGCAGGGTCTGTCCCGGATAAAGCTGGTCTTTTTTAAGACCGTTGAGTTGTCTGATGAGGCTTACAGCCACATCGTAGCGTTGTGCGATGGCAGACAGGTTGTCTCCCGATTTGACCTTGTATTCAAACGGTTCTTCTTCAACTTCTTCAGCGTTTTTCTTGATGGAGGGGGTTTTGTCCGGGTTTCGGGCTGAACCCAGTTTGAGTTTCTGACCCGTGTATATTCGATCTCCTGAAATATGATTCAGTTTTCGCAGTCGGGAAATGGGAATATTCCACTGAAGCGCTATTTCAGAAAGGGTATCACCGCCCTTGACGATATGAAAACCAGAGGGGACTGAATTTATCTGCAAACGCTGTCCTTCAAAGATTCTGTCGCCACGCAGTTTGTTCCACTTTCGCAACATCTTGATGGAGACCTTATATTGAGAGGCGATCTCCCCCAGGGTGTCTCCCTTTCTGACCATATAAACAGACTGGTGTTCAGCCTTCCCGGCTTGGACCTGGGGGACGTTCCCCCCAAACAGGGTGATTAACATCGTCGTTGAAAGGAATACGGCAACGAAAAATGTGTGGATGGTTTTGAAACAGTGAGCTTGTGGCAGGCAGTAAACTGAGTGCATATCGCGGCGTCTTGTTACTGGAAATGAAGGAAATGCCATAGTTTGGATTTTCTACCACGGGGACACCCTTTCAGGCAATAACTATTCCTTCCCATACCCCGGATGCCGGAGTAAAAAAACAGACCGTTGGCAAAATAATAGACCCCATCAGTTCCGATCATCATGCCCTAAAATCAGTTCAACCATAAGCCGTCATTAGTTTTTAAGATCCTTTTCAATGCCTTTTCCAGGTCCTTTTCCTGGTAAGGCTTGGGAATGGTTCCCCGAAAACCGTATGCCCGAAAATCGGCGATCACCGGGTCATTAGAATAGCCACTGGATACAATAGCCTTGACATGGGGATCGATCTTCAACAACTCCCGAATGGTTTGCTCCCCGCCCATGCCATCCTTGATGGTTAAGTCCAGTATGACCATATCAAAAGGTTCGCCTGATTCTTTTTGCTTCTGGTACGCGTCAATGGCCTCAGCCCCGTTTTTGACACTCTTTGCTTCATAACCGAGCCTTTTCAACATCTGCCGGGACAGTTTTCTTAACATCTCCTCGTCATCCATTACCAATACCCGCCGGTTTGATGATGGAGTGGCCGGCTCAACACCCTCTGCAGGTTGCGCTTCACCCTCTCCTTCCACAGGTTCGGCCGGGAGATAAATGCTCACAGTCGTCCCCGCACCGGGAGATGAGTCAATGGCGATGTATCCCTCATGCTTTTGAACAATAGAATAGGCTGTCGCAAGCCCCAGGCCCACCCCTTTTTGCACCCCCATAGCCTTTGTGGAAAAATAGGGGTCAAAAATTTTGTTTAGGTATTCTTCAGGAATACCCACCCCCTGGTCCCGAATGGAAATGTGTACATATTCCCCTGGTTTCAGAGGAAAGCCTGGAACCCAGTCTGCATCCTCGAACCGCAGGTTCTCTGCCCTAATGGAAAGGGTCCCCCCATCGGGCATGGCCTCCACCGCGTTGTTGATAACATTTCTGAAAACAGTCCTCATTTTAAGGGGATCATAAAACACAGGCCAGAGATCTTGCGAAATAGACGCACATTGGGAAATTTCACTGCCAGCAGGAATGGCGTCTGATGCACTGCGCAGCAATTCCCTTAACGAATCCACTGCCGTCCCTGGTGCTCCACCTGTGGAAAGGGCCATCAGTTCATGGGTTAAATCCCTGATTTTTAAGGAGGCTCTGTTGGCTTCATTCAGGAAATCTGTCTGAGCAGATCCGGGTTCCGCCTGTTCTATGGCCATGAACAGGTTGTCTATAATGACAGAGAGAAGGTTATTGTAGTCATGGGCGATACCGCCGGTCAGGGTAGTGATGGCCTCCATCTTCTGGGCCTGACGGAGTTGGGCTTGAAGTCTCTGACTTCCCTCGTAGGCTCTTTTACGTTCAGTGATGTCCAAATGGGTTGAGATGCTGTAAATCGGAGTTCCTTTTTGGTCAAAAACGGTATCAACATTTAACAGTACATCAATGACATTGCACTGCTTGGTGAGAACCTTTAGCTCCTCGTTTTTGATTCGCTTTCCCTTTTTCCACTTTTCAAAAATCTGTTTTGCCTTCTTTTGAGACTCGGGTGCATACAAGGTTGAAATGGCAGGCTCTCCCAGTAATTCCGCTTTACTATCATATCCGAGTGTTTTTACCGCTACAGTATTACAATCCGCTATTCTTCCATCAAATGAAACATTGTATGCCATAAGCGGGATATTTTCAAAATACCGTTCAAATTTCAGTGTCTCGGCCAATAGCATCTCATCCGCTCGCTTGCGCTCGGTGATGTCCATAAGGTTCCCCACAACCTTTTCGACTTTACCATTTTTTAAAACAGGATTCCCGATTGTACGCACCCAGAGATGTTCTCCTGTTGCCGAAATGAATCGTAATTCCAAATCGTACGGTTCACCTTTATCTACGGCAGCTTGAAAGGCCCGATCAATTTTTTCTCTATCCTCAGGAGCGTAAAATAAAATGTCTTGCTTAAAATTCTTCGGATCGTGGGCTTCTCTGCTAATGCCATAAATACGATAGACCTCATTCGTCCATTTTGTTCTTTTTTCTCCAACATGGTATTCCCAGCCACCGACTTTCGTCAGCCTTTGCGTTTCGTTGAGCATACGCTCGCTTTCCCTCAGCGCCTTCTCAACCTGCATCAGTTTAACAACCTCTTTTTGAAGTTCCGAAACTTTTTTTTCTAATTCTTCATAGGTCGGTTTTGTGCCCATCAGAAGATCCTCCAAAGAGCCTCAAGTGAAACTGATCATAGCAGCTGAAAATGTAACAGGTTAATATGATTTTAAATATTCAGACTTATCGAAACCGTTAGAAGTGTGTCTTTTTGGAAAACTTTCATACAGGGGCATTGAATAAAGAGGTGAACTCGGTTTCGCGGGTGTGGAGAAATGGCAGAACATCCATGCCGTTGGCACGGTGACGAGAGATGGACAAAAAAATAGAGATTTTGAAAACCCTGTCATTTTCCAGGCAACCCGGCTATCCCTCAAAAAATGGGACCCGCAGCTTTCCGCCCCCACCTTACGATGGGTTTGGCCTTTTACTGTCCAATATTTGAATTTTCAGGTTAAAAAATTAAATCGAATAATGAAAATGCTCACACGCCATAACAAAGGCTTCTGTTGAAAACATAGGGCAGTTTTTTGAGGGCCGGAATCCTTCGACTCAAAACTTCTAAGTCTAAGAGCCCCAAAAATGCTATTTTATAGTAGTGGTTATTTCCATGGTGTATGTCAAGGTTTTTTTATTAAATTGAGGATTTGAAAACTCGCGCTTCTTGCCCGGAACATCCTTCATCCGTCGTTGCGAGTTTGGCGAATCCGTATTCGAGTTTCTTCGACTACCAAAATTTTACCGGGAAAAACATCTAGATCATTGCGGAACACCTGTTCGCACAGCCGGACAACATTGCTGATTTTCAGGTTCCTGGGCCGCAGATAAAGGATGCCATAACATGGTTTTCCTTCGTTGATGGCCAATGTTCCAAAATCGGAATCATGGGTAAGAACAAACCTTTGAGCACGATGGGCAATATCCAGGATCTCTTGATCTTCTTTACCATACCAATGCTGTTCTTTAACATCAACCACGTCAATTCCCAATTCGCGAAGCGCCTTCACCACTCGTGGGGAGATATTTTCGTCCGCGAGAATTTTGATGAATTGCAATTTCATGCGGCAACCGGCTCCAGCTCCAAATAAATCTCATTTTTACAGGAGCGTGCAGCATATCGGAGACAGGCTTGAATATCCTCTTTTGTCAAATGTGGATAATCTTCCAGAATATCTTTTTCGGGGACGTCGGAGGCCAACAGATCAAGTATAAATTCCACCGAAATACGCGTTCCCCGGATAATCGGTTTGCCACCCAATATATTTGGATTCACGGTTATACGTTCCATCATGATAACGTCCCCCTTCTCGCAAAACTTCCGGTTTGGCTGTTCCTCCAAAAATTTGTGGTCCGGAAATCTCAATTCGTTTTCAGAGGCTATCAAAGATTATCCATATGGGCAATTCAATTATGGCATTTTTTAAGTAATACCAAACAAAGGGTTCACGTCAAATCAGTTGCCGTCATCTTCCGTAGTCGGCAGGTATATGCGGACGGAGGTTCCCATATCCAACGTTGATTCAATGCAAATGAGCCCACCATGATTCGTAACAATTCCATAAGCAGCGGACATCCCCAACCCACGGCCCACGAAGTGGGTTGTAAAAAACGGATCATAAACTTTCTCCAGGGTTTTTGAATCCATACCTTTCCCATTGTCTTCAACGTGAAGGCATACATAGGGCCCGGGTTCATGGTTGGGATGTTCACGCTGTAAAGCCCCATCCAACATCTCTTTTTCGCATGAAATATGAATAAAGCCATCCTTTCCAACGGCCTCAACCGCATTTTCAATAACTGCGGAAATCACCATGCTGAGCTGCTTCGGATCTACGGTGACCCTTGACACATCCGGCGCCGGATTGAACTCCATCTGAACGGAATCGGGAATATTTTGACGCATGGACAATACAATGGATTTCACGAAATCCCTGATGACAAGCGGTCTGGGATAGTACCTTCCCCCGAGGCCTCCGGCCAGAAGTTGGGCGGTTAAATTCGCCATGCGGTCAGCGGCCCGCTTCATGGGTTTGACGCAATGCATGATTTTTTCATTGTTCGAAAAATCCATTTCCAGAAGCCCGGTATGAGCGGTGATGGATGAAAGAGCATTGTTGAAATGATGGGCGATACCACCCGCCAGGGTGGCCATGGCTTCCATCTTCCGCATTTTCCGTGTCTGTTCTTCAAGCCGTTTGCGATCACTGATATCGTGAATGGTCGCCAGGATGGCGTCTTCCCCTCCAATGGAAATCCGGCTTGAATATACCTCCACATCCATGGCCGATCCGTCGCGGCGGACATCTCTCAGTTCGTAAACGGCTTCGAGGTTTTTAGGCCATCGCCTTCGCCGATCCTCAAGTATCTTTCGGTCCTCTTCGTAGATAAACTGGAGTACGTCACGTCCCACAACTTCCTTTGGGTCTTCGAAGCCATGCAATTCCAACCATTTCCCATTCACCTCGACAATTTTGCCGTTTTTTGCCAGACTCCTGGCTTCTCTGGATTCATAAAACAGGGTCCGATAACGCATTTCACTCTGCTGAAAGGCTTCTTTTGCACCTTCAAGATCCATGTGCATCCGCATGAGCATTTTATTTTGCGCCTCCAGTTCAACCTGGTAAATTTGAAGATCCTCAAGAAGATTCCGAATATCAGTGGTAGACATTTTTTTGAGGGAGGACGCGCTCCTGGTAAGCATTTCTTCCGTTTGTCGCCGAAGCTTTAAAACGCCATTCGCACCTGTGCCGTTTCGTTTCATGGGGATACCTCCGTGTGAACTGTGAGGTTTTCAAATTCAGGATGAATGGCCGTTGCGGGAAAAACAAAAAAAGCCCCCGGGACGTCATCCAAACAGGGGCCTGTATCGCTGCGCAATAAAAAGCTTTTCGGCAACCTGGCAATCATGACCTGTACGGTTTTAGACCCACGGCTTTGCGTCCCCCCCTTTCGAAGGGTTTGCCTTTTCATCAGAACTAATTGATAGGTCTACGATAGAATGCTCCATGTGTAAAGTGAAAATCAGTGCGGCAGCTTTCATCTTCACCTCTTTTAACGTCAATGGCTAACCGACAGATCGAAAAAAATTGACATGCGCTCGGAGATGGTTAATTTAGAAATCAAATGCTACAAGATGCAACGCGATGCAACGATCAAGACACGCTTTCAAAAGGAATCCACACCATGAAAAAAATGCCTAATCCTGTGGATCGTAAAAACTGTGGCAAGGTCCTCAGGGAGATACGGCTAAAATTCGGCAGCATGTCCATGGCTGAACTTGCCAGGACACTCGGCGTATCCCGCAGCACGATCATGAGGATCGAAACGGAACAGACACTCCCTTCCGAGGAGCTGTTGAATCGGTTGAAGGCCATTCAACTGATCGGCATCAGCAAATTCCAGGAGCTGTCTCAAAAAGATAGAGACCATTTTGCCATATTCATGAATGGGATGGGAGAAAACGCCGATGATTTTTCAAAAGACATGACCACCCATATGGTGAAATCCCTTACGCTTTCAGGGATTTTGGCCGGATTGGGAACCATTGCGAGCGCATCCTTGAACATGTCCACATCGGTCGTAAGCGCCGTCCCGGTTCTTTCGAGTTTGGCCGGATACGGGCTGGTAAAAGGATTGAAGGCCATTTTAGAGGCAAATGATCTGAATTGTGCTGAAAAGGATGGCGTCTGGGAAATAACCCGGAAAGAACAACAACTCACAGTTTCTAAACAGGAGGGGACAAACATGGATGAAAAAAAAGCGGGTGTGGATGCGAATTTTGGTCTTGGCGGTCTTTTTAAAGGTTTGGGAGATTTGATGGAGGCGGCCTCAAAGCTGGCGGAAAAAGGTGAAGGAATATCCAAATCCGGGGAAATTGATTTCAGCGGTTTGAACAAAATCAAGGGACTTCAGGATTTAAAAGGCGTTTACGGCGTGAGGGTCGGCACCATGGCCGATGGAAGGCCATCGGTTCAACCTTTCGGAAACATCAAAAAAGCGTCTAAAAAGGCCCCTAAAGGCCCTGCGGTGGAAGAAGTGCGCGAGCCCATCATCGACATCTTCGATGAACCGGAAGGCATTAATGTGGTGGCTGAAATGCCCGGCATTGACGAAAAAGATGTTCAGATTGAAATCAAGGGGGATATTCTGAATATCACAGCTGAAGGGAAAACCAGGAAATATCAGAAAGAGATACTCCTTTCACGTGAAGGAACATCTGAAAACATGACCTGGAGCTATAAAAACGGCATGCTGGAAATAAAGATTCCAACGGGCGAGCATTAATTCGTAAGGGTCGATAGACTTACTCCCACGCCCGCCCCTTTGCAGTTTGTCCAAAAGGAGAACGTGCACCATGAGAACCTTGATTTATGTTCCCATCATTCATGAGGCAGCGGATTTGGGAAGTATTTCAGATGTCGCCGATAAAAAAGGGCATGATATCTTCGGGCAAAACCGGTGGGAGACCCACAAGGAAATTGTGAAATCCTTTTGGAAACGAATTTCGGGATATTTCCAGGACATTGATGCAGATGGCCTGGAAATTTTTCAGGACGGATTGCCGGTAGGCGGTGAAATTGCCCGCAGAATCATCCATGAAGGCGCTGAAAGGGGGAGCAGAAATTACCGGATTGTACTGGATCTGATCAATCGGGGTGGCATTATAAAGAAAACCGAGGACGTCATATTGCTCAAAAAGGAGCTCATGAGAACAGAGCAGCTTTCCCTGGAAAACTCACATGGGGAAGAAAAAATTTCTCCCTTTCAAGACTTGATTTCAGGCGATCAACTCATAGTGGATCGAGATCGTTTTACAGGTCAAAGCATCAATAAAACCCTTAATCGACGGGGTGTCCTTTTCATGGGGGCCTTCCATTCCGTGCCGTGTTATCTTGACAAAGACATTAACGTCTTGGAACTCAAAAAAATCGAGAAGGTGCGGGCCTATTTAAATGTCGTATACACGGACGGACCGCGGGAAATATTGGAATCACTGTCCGCCTATATGGTATCATCCATCAAACCTTCATCTCTAAAACAGTCCAGCGACCATAGATGATTCAAGCCGTTTTTTCTACCCTTGACATTATCCATATAATCACAGTAGCATCCAAACGTTATCGGAGCACTGATGAACGCTGATTCACCTCATATATTCCAAAATGTTATAGCCCATCAGGGCAAATTACCGGAACACAGGTTCCATGTTTCCACGTGTCCATTGGGGTATCAACGGACCTGAATCCAATTTCTCGAAAACAATCCCCATGCCCAAAAAAAACATCCTGATCGCCGACGACGAAAGCGCCATCCGAAGTTTGCTTGAGAAACTGCTTCGTGATGAAAGGCACAGGCTTTTTTTTGCATCGGATGGCGAAGAGGCGGTACGGTTTGCTAAAATGCACCCCATGGATCTGGCTGTACTGGATATGGTCATGCCGAGGATGGGGGGGCTGGAAGCGATTAAAGAAATCAAAGCCATTGATGAACATACTGAAGTTTTGATCATTACGGGCAACGCTGAATTAGGGAGTCTCAATGAAGCACTCTTTGATTACGGTGCCGTTGATTACCTGATCAAACCCTTTGACCTGGTGGAACTGAAACTGACCGTAAAACGAGCCCTTCACAACAGGGAACTGGCTCTGAGAAACACCCATGAAAATGAAGAATTAAGAAACCGTATCATGGAACTGGAGCAGGACTTCAGGGAAAAAACGTTCCGCCTGAGAGACTCCCAGATCAAATATAAGAATATTGTCAGCAATTCCACCGATGCCATCGTAGTTATCCAAGAGGGTCTTTTGAAATTTGTCAATATTCGGGGAGTGGAATTGATCGGCTTTTTTCACCACGAACTAATGAACGTTCCGTTCACCGACTTGCTGCATCCGGAAGATCGCAGCGAAGCCATGGAAAGATATCATCGGCGGATGGCAGGCGAACATCTGCCCCCCGAAAACAAATTCAGGATCATCAAAAAGGACGGCTCCTTTTTGTGGGTGGACAACCGAACGGTGAAAACCACCTGGCAGGACCGGCCGGCGACCCTCAATTTTCTTCGGGACATCTCGCAACAAAAACGCATGGAAGAGATGATGATCCGGTCCGAAAAAATGGCATCCCTGGGACAACTTTCCGCGGGACTTGCCCACGAACTCAGAAATCCACTGGCCGTCATCAGTTCATGCGCTCAGTTCTGCGTGGAAAACATGGATCTTGAACGTTTGGTGGCTGAAAACTTCCAGGTGATTCACCGAAACAGCCAGAAAGCAAGCAAGCTCATCAGCGAATTGCTGGCCTTTGCCCGACCGGACAGTCTCAACTATAAACCCATGGAACTGAACCAATTGTTTGAAAGAATGCTGCGCATGGCAAAGCTGGAAATGGACCCTTCACATCTCACATTTGAGAAACGGTTTGAAGCGGGCCTTCCCGAAATTCCGGGCGATGAAGAAAAACTGGGGCAGGTCTGCCTCAACCTGATCCAGAATGCCATTCAGGCCGTGTCGGGAAAAGGGATCATTACCGTTGAAACTCGGTGGGACCGGACCGGAGAACCCATGCTGGAACTCAGCGTTGCCGACAACGGCCCCGGGATACCCCTGGAACATCGAAACCGCATATTTGACCCATTTTTTACCACCAAAAACAGTGGTACGGGCCTGGGGCTCAGCATCTGCCACGCCGTCGTGGAACAACACCACGGGGAGATCAGCTTTGAGTGCGGAGAAAAAGGAGGAACACGAATGGCGGTGAAACTCCCCATTAAAAATGAAAAAGTGACCGAGCATCCCCATGAGCAATGAAATGCCGATGGAGTCCAAAGCCAAAATACTTCTGGTGGATGATGACGATGATTTCAGATGGGCCACCGGAAATATTCTAACCGCCGTGGGGTACCATTGTATTCATGCGTTAAACGGGCAGGAAGCGCTGGATTTTGTGGAAAAAGAGATTCCCGACCTGGTACTCATGGATTACCGCATGCCCGGACAGAACGGTTTAACGGTCGCCGCTGAAATGAAACAGCGGATAAAGGCTGTACCCATCATCATGATCACCGCTTATGGGGAAATTGACTCCGCGGTCAAAGCCATGAAAATGGGCGTATATGATTACGTTACAAAACCTGCGGACAATAACGATCTTCTTTTTACCATCAAGCGTGCCCTGGAAAAGCAGGAGCTGTTGCTGGAGGTGGAGCAACTGCGAACCGTCCTGAATGAACGGACCTCCCTTTACAAATTGATGGGGAACAGCGATCCCGTCAAGAAACTGATTGGACGTTTGGAAAAGGTGGCGCCCACCCCGTTCACGGTTCTCATCGAAGGGGAGAGTGGTACGGGCAAAGAGCTCGTCGCCCGCGCCATCCACAACCTCAGCCGGGTTAAGGGTGGGCCCTTCGTTGCCCTGGATTGCGGGGCAATTCCTGAATCACTGGTTGAAAGCGAGCTGTTCGGCGCCATGAAGGGCGCCTTTACCGGCGCGGACCGGGACAAGCCCGGCCATTTCGAACTGGCCCATAACGGAACACTCTTTTTAGACGAGGCGGGAAATCTCTCTCACCCCATCCAGCAGAAACTTCTTCGGGCCATCCAGGAACGCACCATCAGGCCATTGGGCGGCAAAAAAACCGTATCCGTGACGGTACGAATCATTGCCGCCACCAATCAATCCCTTGCAGAAGACCTTAAAGCGGGTCGGTTCAGATCCGATCTTTACTTTCGGCTGAATGAATTTTCCCTTAAAATGCCGACGCTCAAGGAAAGGGCGGAGGATATCCCCTATCTGGCCAAAAAATTTCTGGATGAGGCAGAAATAGATCTGAACAAGAAGTGTAACGGTTTTTCCAGGGAAGCCTTGCTTGCTCTCGGCGCCTATCGTTGGCCCGGAAATGTACGTGAACTGCGGAACATCATCCGCCAGGCCGCCCTTCTTTGTGAAGAAAATGCCGCCATTCAAATGCATCACCTGATCTTTACCGCCCATCCCCTCTTCCCGGACGAGGGAACCCCCGGCTTTTCGCCCGCCATCCACGATGGGGGAAAATCACTCAAGGAAATCGTTAACGGCCGCATAGCGGTTGTGGAAAAAGAAATTATCGGAAAGATTTTAAAGGAAGAAAACGGCAACAAAAGCCAAACAGCCACGAAACTCCAGGTGGATTACAAGACCCTCCTCAAAAAGATTAAGGCGTATGGGCTTGCCTGACCCATAACCACGGCCGAACACCGTACAGCAGGCATTCATCGTTGAACCTGTGAAATCAGTCCTGGCATGGCCTCAATTGCATAAAGTGGAATAGACAGGACTGAGTCGGTAAACGACAAAGGGTGGAGAGAAAAGCGGATGCCGAAGGGAGCATTTTTTTCAAAAAGATATATTCTGAGGCTCTTGAGCGTTCCTGTCTTACCGGCTTTAACCTCAACGGGTAGAATATCTTCTCCCTTTTGCCATAAATAATCGACTTCTGCCGCACTACCCCTTGCCTCTCTCTGCCAGTAATAAAGTTCCGGTTCGATAAAATGCCTTCCCAATGCCAGAAGCTGCTGACCCACAAATTGTTCAGCGACAAGCCCTTTATACACCGCCAGCAAATTCTCAGACATATATGTTTCCCTGGCGATACCCATAGCACTTTGCAAAAGCCCCACATCCAGAAAAAGAATTTTGAAGTGCTTCTCATTACAGTGCGCGACAAGCGGGAGACCAGCGCCTGAAGCAGCCGTCACTTTATAAAGGATGTGGGCTTTGAGCAACAAATTCAGCGGCTTTTTTATGTCGCGCGCATTCACATCACTGTCAATATCAGCATATTTAAATTTGTTACCCACGGTTGCCGGTGATTTGGTAAACACTTTTTCAAGAAGTCTGAAATTGACATGTTTACCGTATTTGCCGAAATCGTTTTTGTAACTCTGCAAAAGAAGCTGATGTATTTCATCGGTTTTTCGTAAATTCTTTGCATCTAGAAAGGTAGCGATGGTTTCGGGCATACCTCCCAGATATAAGTATTCCCGTAGCAGGGTAACGGACTTCACGTGGATGGATTCGGGGATGTGTTGGGCTATCGACAAATTCTGAAACCACTGCCTGAGTTTATATTCACCACAGGCCGACAGGAACTCTCCAAATGACAACGGCAGCAGATGAATGCTTTGAACCCGCCCCACAGGAAAAGAAATGGCTTCTGCTTCCATGATAAACTCGAGCAGAGAACCTGCTGCAATAAGGTGAAGGGCGGGAAGTTTTTCGTAGAAATAACGAAGCGCTTTGACGGCCTCCGGGCATTCCTGAATTTCATCTAGAAAAAGAAGGGCGTCCCCTGGAATAATATCAACATTTAGTGACAACTCAATACGCTGAATGATTTCCTTTGGATCAAGGGAGGTAAAGCAGGATTTCATTTGTGGTTGAAATTCAAAATTAATGTCTATGAGCGTATCAAATTCAGCCCGGCCGAATTGATTGACAAGCCATGTTTTTCCCACCTGTCTCGCTCCCCGAATGATTAGGGGCTTCCGATTTTTTTCAGTTTTCCAGGTTTTTAGCCACCCATACACATCACGCTCCATAAAAACCGCCTGCATCCTCATATTTTTTCAAGCCCTGATTATCCTTTCAAAAGATTAAAATAGTGTCTGAACGAAAACCAGTTCCCTGAAGCCTCTGTGAGAAACTCAACTTCTTAGGAGATCATCAGGGTTGATCGCTTCGGCAATTGTAGATGCAACAAATGGATTTGTCAAATAATAAGTGCTGTATCGTTCAATGTTGTCACAATAACCACCATATAATTGCCAATCTTGTCAAAATATAGCGGTTCATGGCTGAGTTAATTTGCCCTTAACATTCATGGATCTGTTTGTCAAAAAGAAGGAACATTGGCCAACGGCCACCTATGGCATTCATACCCCAATTGGGGGTGCAATGCCATACCCAATGGTGTCCCAATCTCCCGTCCTCACACATCTTTTTTCAATAAACCAAATGATATTAGATAGATAAAAAAATCCTTACTTTTGGCACAGGACATGCAATATGGAAAAGACAGGCGATACGGAACAGGCAGCGAGGGGCTGCCAAGATGTGGTAAGAAATTCAAAACTCAAAACGAGAAAGGAGAATTCATCATGGCAATGGAAAAATCAATGGCATCTGCAAGTTTGGCTGAGGTGGTCGACAGAATTTTGGACAAAGGCGTGGTCGTCGACGCGTGGGCAAGAGTTTCTCTCGTGGGCATCGAACTGCTGGCCATCGAAGCAAGGGCCGTGGTTGCAGGCGTTGAGACGTACCTCAAATATGCCGAGGCCGTGGGACTTACCGCCACCGCGTAATTTCAAAAGCAGTACCGTTAGAATCGAAGGGAGATTGCCGGATATCCTTGAGATCAGAGAGGCGTTTGTTCAACCCCTCTCCCGATGAAAAGGATTTCAACAGGAAAGTCTTGGGCATATCTGAAATCTCCGCCAGTACACTGGAAGACCGTAAGTAAGTCTGACAATGCTCCCTTCCTTATCGTTCGAATGGGTAGATCAATTGTCCGAGTTATTTGCGGTTTTTTTGTTTTAGCGAGGTAAGAAAGTGAAAACCGAAGAAAATTTAAAAGACCTGGCCAACAGCATCATCGATTCCTATGAAATGCGCGTTAAAACCGTGAACGACCTTATGGAACAGGCGTATCATTTCCTGGAAAACTTTCATACGGAACTGCAAGAAATGATCGCTCAGTTGAAAGAAAACCTCGCCAAATCGGAAAGCCTTCGAAAAAAAGATTTTGATCGAATGATGAGCGGACTCACGGCCAGGCGGCGCGCCCGGGAAGAAGAAGCGGAAAAGGTTTTTCAGAATTTTCATGAAGAAGAAAAAGAAATGATCGGTCGCCTGCGAAACGTCATTATTTCCGGGAGTCAGTCAGACCCCACCGACATGGAAATCATCAAGGAAGACATTTTGAAACGGCAGAAGGAACGGGAAACCGGAATCGTCCACGCGCTTAAGCGCATTCAGATGGAACAGGAAGAGTTGAAAACGGCTCTCAAGAAATTACTGGCAAAGGGAGACACGGTTAAGCTCAAAGATTTCAAGCTCATGCTTAAAACCCTCAAAGTTCAACAGGGGGTCCGCGACGACCGGGTGGGTCGAATTCTGGACGATCTTGATATGGCGCGGGAACGGGTCAGAAATCAATGGCAGACGGCGGTGGCAGGTTATTAAAACCGGTAACCGTAAACCGACAACCGTAAACGATTGTTTATATACCAACTTTGCCAATCCGTGCCGGGAGATTTAAATCCCCGCGGGTTCGCCAACCTAAAACGTATAAGATGTCCTTGGGGATGCGATGGAGTGTACGCTTTATGACCCTCATTTTCGCGAAAACCGCATTTCCGTTGAACCGGAAATCTCAAGCATGTCTTCAAAAATCAAAATTTTTAAGGAGGATTTATCATGTTGGCAGATGATTTGAGAAGACTGGCGGAAGAGATTGCGAGCGCATATGAGGAAAGGGTTCAAGGCATCAAGGACCTCAAAGAGGAAACCGCCGAAAAACTGGGGGAGTTCAGAACCAACCTGGAAGAATCCAACAGGGAAAGAGCTGAGAAAGTTCAGACGGAACTCAAGGAAATGGGAGATAACCTGCGGTCTGACTTGAAGGATTTCAGCGCGAAACTGGCCGGATTTAAAAGGGATCTGGATGAATCTGAAAAATTACGAAAAGATGACGCCCAGGCGGAAATTTCCGATCGGAAAGGATATATTGCCGATCTCAAAAAGGCCACCATCAATCTGGTGGGTGACTTTGAAAACGCTCGGAATGAAATGTGGGCGGGCCTGAAATCCCAGTTGGTCAGTTTTACATCCGAACTGACCCGTTTCAGGGGGGAGATGTCGCATGCCAGCAAAGAACGTTTAGAGGCCATGCGGTCTGAACTTAAGGAAATGGGGGAAAACCTCAGGTCTGAGTTGGCTGGTTTCATGTCCATACTCAATCAGTTCAAGACGGACCTGGATCAGGCGGAAGGTGCCCGGAAAGAAACGGCACTGGCGGAAATTTCTGACAGGAAGCAGAATGTGCAAGGGATCCTCGGAGACACACAGGCACTGCTGAAAGCATTTGGCAATGCTCGGGGGGAAATGTGGACGGAGTTGAAAGGCCGGCTGGATGCCTTTACCTCGGAGCTTTCCCAATTCAAGGCGGATCTGGACCAGGCGGAAGTGACGCGGCAGGGGGAGATGGGTCAAGAAATCTCGGATCGCCGAGAGCATATTGAGAATCTCAAGAAGGATACACTCAACCTGATCAACGACTTTGAAAACGCAAGAAAAGAGATGTGGAGCAGTCTGAAATCGGAACTGGAAGGGTTTACATCGTTGCTTTCCCAATTCAAGGCGGATCTGGACCAGGCGGAAAATGAACGACGGGAAACCGTTGGGGGAGAATTGAAAGAAAAGGCGGAAGAACTGAGAGCCACCCTCAGCAATTTCAGTTCTAATCTGTCCGCCAGTGTTGCCGGTCTGATGGGCGAACTCAAAAAGGATCGGTCGGAGGCGGCGGAAGCCTGGAATACAATCCTTTCGGTTATGCGCTCCGGCGGAGGACTGACCCTGACCACCCCCGAAAAACCGGTGGCAGCCGCCGAACCGGAAACCGACATCCCCGCTCCGGAGGCCGAAGAGGTTGAAGAGGCGGTTCAACCCGAGCCGGACACGGCAGATGTACCGGAGGAGGAAGCCGGTTCGGAAGACCTTCCCGAATCTCAGGAAACGGAGATCGACACCCAGACCCTGCACGGGGAAATCGTCTCCCTTTTGGAGGACTCACCCGATGGCCTCAGAATGGTGGAAATTGCTGAACAACTGAGAATTGAAAACTGGCGTTCCCTGATCCCCATTATGAGGGAGCTGCTGGATGATGGTGAACTCAAAAAAGAGAACTCAACCTATTTTTTGGTTTAACAGCGGTTCAACATGGATAAGGCGGCAATGTCGGAGATAAAAACACGGCATGCCGCCTTTAAATGACAGTAAATAGAGGCAGTACAATGGACGAACAAACCAATTTGGACACCTTTGGCGAAATCGCGCTGGACTGTGCTTTTTGCCGGGGAACCGGAATCGATCCTTTTGGACTCCTTTCCGAAGACTCCCGTTGTCAGGTTTGCGGGGGAAGAGGTGAGGTAATCGTCCGAGGACCCGTCAGACCCTGCGCCTATTGCAGTGGCAAGGGAGTCCATATTCATCGGCGTCTGACATGCACGGTTTGTTCCGGAAAAGGGGTGGTTCCGGCCGGAGAGGCTGTTGAAAGTTGCGCCCATTGCCATGGGAAAGGCTTTCAGCCTGGGCAATACCTCCCCTGTTTGACTTGTGGCGGTAAGGGAGTGGTTGCGAAGAAATAGGCATCAAAAAAAAGGAGGATTTTATGTCAGCTAACAGCACAACGGTTCTGGAGCCCCGCTCCCTGCCGAACTTCGTTGAAACCCCCTATGTCGCGGACATGGCAAAAAGGGCCATGGCCTATATCGCCGCGGGCTTTCCCATCCATTTCAGAGGAATCTCGGGAACCGGTAAAACCACCCTGGCCATGCATGTGGCGTCCATGATCGGGCGACCCGTGGTCATGATTCATGGGGACGAGGAATTTTCCACATCGGACCTGGTGGGGGGCGAGACCGGATTTCACAGGCGCAAGGTGGTGGACAATTATATTCACACGGTTAAGAAGACCGAAGAAGACATGCAGAAAAGATGGGCCGACAATCGTCTCACCGTGGCCTGTAAAAACGGGTTTACCCTGATCTACGACGAGTTCACCCGGACCCGGCCCGAGGCCAACAATATTCTGCTGTCGGTGCTTCAGGAAAGGATGCTGGATCTGCCGGCCCCCCGACAGGGAGAAGGGAATTATCTCAAGGTCCATCCCGATTTTACAGCCATTTTCACGAGCAATCCGGAGGAATATGCGGGGGTTCACCGAAGTCAGGATGCCCTTCGAGACCGGATGATCACCCTGGATGTGGACTATTTTGATGAAGAGACGGAAATTCGCATCACCGAATTCAAATCCGGTCTGGTTGACGGAGATGCAACGAAAATCGTCCGGATCGTGAGAGGATTGCGCGACTCGGACGTTTATGAATTCGCTCCGACCGTCCGGGGATGCATCATGATTGCCAAAACCCTGGTGGTTCGTGAGGCGGCGGTGGACAAAAACGACGCGATATTCAGGCAGACCTGTATGGATATCCTATCATCCGAAACCAGTCGTATCGGCACCGCCGGAAGCCAGAAAAGGGTCAAAAGGGTCATTAACGAACTCATCGATCAGATCTGTTAAGGATCAAAAGGAGAGATTTTATGTCAAAAGAGATTCGTTCACTGGGTCACATCAAAACGCTCATGGGGATGAAACACCGTTCCCTCCCCAAGGCGGATCGGGCAAATGATGCGGAGATCTACCTTTTAAAAAACAACCTCTCCCTGTCCAAAAAAGAACTGATCAGCGTCAGCCAGCGAAAAACTGTGATTGAAACCCGGATTGAAGATATCGAAAACAGGATCGCCGAACTGGAAGAACAGGAACTGGAAAAAAAGGCGAAAATGGCTGAAGGGGGCGATACCCGAAAGATAAGGCCCAAGGGCAATATGAAGGTCATGACAATGGATTATTGACGGGCCCGATTTAATGGAACGTCATAGGACTATGGAGAAATTATGGCCAAAGAGGGTAAATATATATACTGCATCATCAACGGCGATGAAGGTAGGAATTTCGGTCCTATCGGTATCGGTAAACGGGGCGATATCGTATCCACCATCGGATTCAACGACGTCAGCGCGGTCATCAGCAGCTCGCCGGTGACCCGGTACGTCATTGACCCCGATAATCTCATGGCCCATGAAAAAGTCATCGAAGCGGTCATGAAGGACTACACGGTCTTGCCGGTCCGATTCTGCACCATCGCCAACAGCGCCGAAGAGGTTCGCACTTTCCTCAGAAGACAACATGGTGAATTTAAAGGCTTGCTTCATGATCTCGACAATAAGGTGGAAATGGGACTCAAGGCCCGCTGGAATCACATGGACAGAATTTTCGAGGAAATCGCCCAAACCGACCCCCGGGTGAAAGAACTCAAAAATAGGGTAGAACGTAACAAAGAAGCCGACGGCGATGAAAAAGTTATTCTGGGAAAAGCGGTTAAGGCGGCTCTGGATGAAAAAAAGGCGCAACTCGCCGAGAAAATCCTGCGCCGGTTCAAGCGACTGACACTGGATACGCACCAAAACGACGTGATGGGAGACGACATGTTCTTAAACGCCGTATTCCTTATCGACCGAACGCGGGAGAAACAGTTTGATTTCCTGGTGGAGGACCTGGCGGAAGAATACGAAAACCAGGCGGATTTCAAGCTCGTGGGACCCGCGCCCCCCTTTAATTTCGTAAGTATCGAGATGAAGCTATAACCTTACCAATGACCAACAAGGATTCGCCATGACTTCTGAAAAGAAAACAACAACGGCAAAACCCCTGACCCTTAAGGTGGCGGAAGCGGCCACCAAGGACGTGGGCCGCGGCATTGTGCGGTTTGACCCGGGGGAGTTTGAAAAATTGGGCGTTCAGGTGGGGGATGTGGTCACGGTGGAAGGCAAACGGAAGAGCGTTGCCAAGGTGCTTCCCGCCTATATGGACGACAGAGGACAGGGAGTCATCCGGCTGGACGGCATTACCCGGGAAAATGCACAGGTGGGGATTGATGAAAAGGTGCGCATCGCTGCCTGCGATTTTCAGCCGGCCCGAAAAATCGTGGTGGCGCCCCTCACCGTAATGCGCTCCTACGATACCCGCTATATCGGAAGCCTGTTGGAAGGGCTTCCCCTGGTGGAGGGGGATCTGGTAAGAGCCCGGCTCATCGGTTCCCGAACCCAGGATTTTAAAGTGGTCGCCACAAGCCCTTCAGGGGTGGTCATGATTCATCCCCAGACGGGTATGGAAATTCAGCAGCAAAAGGAACCGGGCGAAGGAAAAACCCGCATTTCCTATGAAGATATCGGGGGTCTCGGAAGGGAAATCCGAAAAATCAGGGAGATGATCGAACTCCCGCTGAAATATCCCCAGATCTTTGAACGGCTGGGCATTGATCCCCCAAGGGGCGTACTCCTTCACGGGCCTCCGGGGTGCGGCAAGACCCTGATTGCCCGCGCCGTGGCCAATGAGACCGACGCTTATTTCAGGACCATCAGCGGCCCGGAGATCATGAACAAATTCTACGGGCAGAGCGAGGCCAACCTTCGGAAAATATTTGACGAAGCATCCGCCAAGGCCCCCAGCATCATTTTCCTGGATGAAATCGATGCCATTGCCCCCAAAAGGGAGGAAATGGGGGGTGAAAAACAGGTGGAAAAGCGGGTGGTGGCCCAACTGCTCGCCCTCATGGACGGACTCTCGTCCCGGGGCCAGGTCATTGTCATCGGCGCCACCAATATCCCCAATGTCCTTGACCCGGCCCTTAGAAGACCGGGTCGGTTCGATCGGGAGATCGAAATCGGTATTCCGGACATGAACGGACGTCTCGCCATACTGGACGTGCATACCCGGGGCATGCCCCTTGCGGAGGACGTGGATGTGAAACGTCTGGCCGAAATCACTCACGGATTTGTGGGGGCCGACCTGGAGGCGCTGTCCAGGGAAGCGGCCATGGCCACCCTTCGAAAAATATTTCCCCGAATCGATTTCGAACTGGAAGAAATCCCCTACGAGACCCTCATGGAACTCCAGGTGTCCATGGACGATTTTATGGAGGCTTTCAGGGAGGTGGAACCCTCGGCCATCCGCGAGGTCTTTACGGAGATTCCCGACGTGAAATGGTCCGACGTGGGCGGCCTGGAAGAGGTGAAGCGGGTGCTCAAAGAGACCATTGAATGGCCCCTGAAATATAACGACCTGTTCAAACAGGCCGGCACTGCTCCCTCCAGAGGCATCTTGCTCCATGGCCCCCCCGGTTCCGGAAAAACCCTGCTGGCCAAGGCGGTGGCATCGGAGTCGGAGGTCAATTTCATCTCCGTCAAAGGGCCCGAGCTCATGAGCAAATGGGTGGGGGAGAGTGAAAAAGGGGTCCGGGAAATTTTCAAAAAGGCCAAGCAGGCCTCCCCCTGCATCATCTTTTTCGATGAAATCGACAGCGTGGCTCCCAAACGGGGAATGGACGGATCTTCCCATGTGGCGGATCGGGTCATCAGCCAGTTTTTGACGGAGCTGGACGGCATCGAAGAGCTGAAAGGGATCATGGTTTTGGCCGCCACCAACCGCCCGGATATCATTGACGAGGCCCTGCTGAGGGCCGGAAGATTCGATTTCCATTTTGAAATCCCGCTTCCGGACGAAGATGCCAGACTTGAAATCCTGAAAGTGCATACCCGGAAAAAGCCCCTGGCCGAAGACGTGAACCTTGAATCCATTGCCGCAGCTTCCGAAAACATGGTGGGGGCCGACCTGGAATCCATCTGCAAAAAAGCGGCCATGAAGGCCATCCGTGAATTCATTGAAAGCGGGGAAAGCGAATATACTCGCTTTAAGATATGGGGAAAACATTTTAAGGCTGCCTTCGAGGAGGCAACCAAATGTTGACGGGTCCGGAGGGGTACCATGACAGATAAAGCGAGAACCATTTACGGACTCATGGAGGGGGATGAACCCCGTACATTCGGGGCCATCGGAATTGACGGCAAGGAAGTGTACACCGTACCCTTTGAGGGAACCTCCGCCATCGCCAGCAACATGCCTCCTGACGGGTTTACGGCCCTGCCCAAGGAAGCTCTCCTGCGCAATCTGACGGTTTACCAGTCGGTCATTGAACAGGTGATGGATGAGCACCCGGTGGTTCCCGTTAAATTCGGAACCCTGCTCCAAGGGGATGAAACGATCGTCCGTATTCTGAAACGGGGAAAAGATCAAATTGTTCAGAGCCTGAAAGAGATAAAAAACAGGATTGAAGTGGACGTGGTGGCGCTCTGGCCGGACCTGAATGCCGTGTTGGCTGAAATCGGCCGGACCGATGAAATCAAGGCCCTCAAAGAAGATGCCGCTTCCGATTCGGAAGGTGCCATTCTGGAAATGCGGATCAACGCCGGAAAACGGGTGAAGGCCCTGCTGGATGAAAAACGGGAATCCCTGAAATCCGTCATTTTGCCCCCCCTCATGAGTTTGGCGGAAAAACACGCCATTCATCCCCTCATGGACGATGGCATGATCATGAACGCGGCCTTCCTGATAAAAAAGGAAGATGCACCCCGGTTGGAAGGGGTCGTATCGGGTCTTGACCACCGTTATGAGGACCGGATCAATTTCCGCATCATCGGCCCTTTGCCCCCTTACAGTTTTCGAACCTTTGAGATCAAAACCGCCGATTATGAACCATTGAACCATGCGCGAAATCTGCTTCAACTGCCGGAAGAAACCACTCAGCAGGAGATTCGGGACAAGTACTGGCAATTAACCAAGAAATTCCATCCGGACAAATTTCCGGGAGACCGGGAGGCCCAGAAGCATTTCGAAAAAATCAATCAGGCATACAAGTTGGTGAACGACTACTGCCAGGACCCTTCATGCTCCTTTCGGGAAACGGATATCAACAACTGGGTCTCAATAACGGCTGTGGGTAATTAAACCGAAAATATTCAGGAAAAGAGGTTATGGCCGAAGTAGGACAATACATATACGCCATCATTGGAACGGATCGGGAAGCTCACTTCGGCCCAATGGGCATCGGCGAAGTAAAGAGCGAAGTCTATACCATTGTTCGTGACGGGCTTGGCGCAGTCATCAGCGATTCACTCGTCACCCAGTACCCGGTAACCCGGGCCAATACCATGGCCCACCAGAAGGTCATGGAAACGGTCATGAAACAATACCCCATGCTCCCGGTACGGTTCGGCACGGTCAGTGAAGGTTTGGACCCGATCCGGAAAAAGCTCTTGAAAGACCGGCAGAGCGAACTGACTGAGACATTGCGCCACATGCAGGGAAAGATAGAACTGGGGATCAAAGCCATCTGGAAGGACATGAAACCCGTATTTGAAGAGATTGTGTCCCAAAACAAGGATATCAGTCGGCTTCGCGACCGGTTGATGAAGCGCCGAGGCGGCGTCCAGCGGGATCAGGTTCGTCTGGGTGAAATGGTGAAGGGCGCTCTGGAAGCCTGGAAGGAACAGAAAGAACAATCCATCCTGGGCCCCCTTGAAGGCCTCTGGGTGGAAAAGAAGCTGAACGACCATTTCGGGGATCAAATGATTACAAACGCCGCCTTTCTGGTGGAAAAAAAGAAGGAAAAAGCGTTCGATCTTGCAGTGGAAAAGGTCACAGAGCAGTATGTGGGAAAAATGACGCTGAAATATGTGGGGCCCATTCCCCCCTGTAATTTTGTGGAAATCGTGGTGAAGTGGTAGAGGGCGGAAGGCAGAGGACGGAAGACAGAGGACGGAAGACAGAGGACAGAGGGCGGAGGACAGAGGACAGAGGACGGAAGGCGGAGGTGGTAGGTTGTGGCTTTTATTTTAGATGATATTCTGTTTTCACCCTTGAAGCTCACCATCTGGCTGGGGCAGAAGCTACGGGACGCCGCCTACAACGAAATGACCGATGAATCAAAGATTCACGAAGGGCTACTCCATCTTCAGATGCGGTTTGAAATGGAAGAAATCAGTGAGGAAGAATATGAAAAACAGGAAACGCGCCTCATGGAACAGCTTGAGATGATTCGAAAGATGAAGGAAGAGGGGTGAGAATTTCGGATTGTGGATTGCGGAATGGTCAGGATTCCCATTTTTCAGGGATCAAGTAACCAAACTTTTACGGTCTTATGCCTAAAGGAGAGAAAAAATGGCTGCAAGCATGGCGCAAATCGTTGAAAATGCACGGTCCGAGTTAAATACCCTCACCGGGCTCGATATCTCTTCCACCATCGAAGTGGTAAAGGAAGACGATGAATGGCGGGTCGTCCTTGAGGTGGTGGAAAAACACTCCATTCCGGAAGGGATGGACATCCTGGCATCCTACGAAACACGTCTGGACGGGGAAGGCGGCATGCTGGAATTTATGCAAGCGTA